>Ga0210398_10000461_pt1 | contig 46608 bp, 42 predicted proteins | sample IncBWC4OmetaG_FD_161047 | JGI IMG/M metagenome (GOLD analysis project Ga0210398, IMG submission 161047) | Forest soil microbial communities from Barre Woods Harvard Forest LTER site, Petersham, Massachusetts, United States - Inc-BW-C-4-O | ecosystem: Environmental > Terrestrial > Soil >...
GACCGTCTGTGCCGTGCCCGGCGAATACGCGGAGGCGCGTTTCAGCCCAGACGGCAAGGCCCTTTTCTTTAGGTACTTCCCGCAGGACTCCGAGATCTATCACCTGGGGCAGCTCAGCAAGGTCGCTTGGCCGGCGGGCGGCGACATGAGTACGGTGACCCGCGATTTCGACCGGCTCACCGTGCACTACGCATTGACCTCCGACGCGAAGCTCGCCTACCTCCTGGTACAGGACGGCGCCAAGGAGAATCTCTACCGAGTTTCAACTGTTGGCGGAAAACCGGAATTGGCGGTTGAGCCCGCCGTCGGCGGATACACGGCGCTCGCGATTCCGGAGAAGGCGAAGCCCGTGTTGATCGCCGCCTATGGCAGCTCCGTCAATCCCACGGAGATCGTGCGCATCGATCCCGCGCGCCGCACGCACGTCAATCTCACCCAGGTGGACAGCGCCGCGGCGGAGGCAATCGACTGGCAGCCGCCGCAGCATTTCTTTTTCACCAGCGCCAAGGGCCGCAGCATTCACAACATGATCGTGCTGCCGCCGGCGTTCGATGCCGGCAAGAAGTATCCCTTGCTGGTGTTGATCCATGGCGGCGCCGCGAGCAACAACCCGGATCAGATCGGGCTGCGCTGGAACTATCATCTGTTGGCCGCACCGGGATACGTGATCCTGATGACCGACTACACAGGATCGACGGGATTCGGCGAGAAGTTCGCGCAGTCCATCAAGCTCGATCCCCTGAAGACGCCCGGCGATGAAATCAATCAGGCCGTGGATGAGGCGCTCAAGCGCTACTCCTTCATCGACGGCACCCGGGCCTGTGCCGCGGGCGCGAGCTACGGCGGCCATTTGGCGAATTGGATCGAAGCCACCACCACCCGCTACAAGTGCATCGTCAGCCATGCCGGCGAGGTTGATCTCGCCACGCAGTGGGGCATCAGCGACGGTATCTACGAACGCGAAGTCACCAATGGCGGTCCGCCCTGGGGCGGCAGTGCCATCTGGCGCGAGCAGAGTCCGATTACCTACGCGGCCAATTGGAAGACGCCGATGTTGCTCAGCATCGGGGAGCGCGACTATCGGGTGCCGCTCGGCAACACCCTCGAGAATTGGAGCGCTCTGCAGCGGATGCATGTCCCCAGCCGCTTGCTGGTGTGGCCGGACGCCTGGCATTGGATCACCAAACCCGAAGACAGCCGCCACTTCTATGAAGAAATGCATCGGTGGCTGGCGACCTACCTCAAGGATCAGGCGCCGGAGTAGGCGGCGGGTCGCGACCACGGCGCGAACGTCCGCATGAACGAAGTCCATTGTTGGGTACGTTCCTGGCCGGCGCCAAAAAGTTGAACCGGCAAAAAACTTAAATCGGATGCCGAGGGCAAATTCTGCGCATATATTTCTCATTGGCGAAGGGACAACAACCACAGGAGGTTGCCAATGAGACGGTCATCAAACGCGATGAAAAACATCGCAGTGATTTGTGCGTTTTCGGTCATTCCATTTACTGCGTTTGCTCAGAACTATGTGCAAACAAATTTGATTTCAGACGTTCCTCAGGATCCCAACGCGGACGGCACGACCGTCACGGTCGATGCACACCTGAAGAATCCGTGGGGACTTGCACGAGGAGCGTCGACGCCATGGTGGCCTAACAACGCGGGGACCGGCACAGCCACTCTGTACACCGGCGGTGGCGCAGTGGTTCCCCTGGTCGTTACGATTCCCAACGCCACTGGAGTGACGACTCCTTCGTCGCCGACCGGAATGGTCTTCAACGGCACCACGGATTTTGCATTGGCGCCCAATAACCCCGCGCTTTTCATCTTCGCAACCAACAATGGCACCATATCAGGCTGGGGGCCGCCGGCGACGCCGGTTACAGCAGGACAATCGACTGCCATCAACAAGGTGGACGAGTCGAAGGAGGGCGCCGTCTTCACCGGTCTCACATGGGTTGAAGCGGACGGCAGCCATTTTCTCCTGGCGGCGAATTTCAAGAAGAAGCGCATCGAGAAGTTCGACAAGAATTTCAAGCGCGTGCAGTTGTCCGAGGAATCGTTTGACGACGACCATCTACCCTGGGGCTTTGCGCCGTACAACGTGCAAGCGGTCGGGGCGAACGTCGTTGTTACATACGCCAAACAAAACGCCGCCAAAACCGGCGCGGACGATGACTGCGGCGAGGACTGTGGTTTCGTCGATGTGTTTACGGCCAAGGGAAAATTTGTGCAACGCCTGGAAGGCGGGCCGTGGCTTAGGGCGCCTTGGGGGGTTGCGTTGGCACCTCGGGATTTCGGATTTTTCAGCCACGACCTGTTGATCGGCAATCGGTTCGGCGGAACCATTGCCGCATTCGATGTCGTCAGCGGGAAGTTTCTGGGCAATCTTCTGGACGCGAACAACGCTCCCATCGCGATTGACGGACTTTGGGCTCTGGAGTTCGACAATCGCGGAAACAACGAAGCCGGCACGACGGCGACGCCTTCCACGGGACCCAGCCTGTTTTTCGCGGCCGGCATCAATAACTACGTCGATGGTTTGTTCGGAACTCTCACTCCGGCCCCGGCGCAGCTGAACGCCGAGGATCACGAGTAACGGCGAGCGGTGAGATCTGGCCCTTCGCAAGAGGGGCCAGATCGGCTCGGCCGTCAATTTGCGGCGAGGCGCTGCAGCACGGACATTGCCGCGGCCGGATTGCGCACCTTGTGGCCGCTGATGACATAGAGGTAGACGTCCCGCGCCTTGCCGTCGGCCCGCTGAGGCTCGACGCAGTCGAGGTCATCCACGGCCGCACCCGAAGCCCAGGCGCGGGCGCGTGCGGCCCAGGTGTCGAGCGCCTTGTCAGAATAGCCGAGCTGTTCTTTCTCGCGTGTTCCCATGATGCGGGCGTAGACGAAGGGCGCGGTGAGATCCGCGATTTGCGGGTACGCGGAATCGCCGGCGATCACGGTGGCGATGCCGTACTTTCGCATCAGTGCGACGAATTCGGGGCAGCGAAAGCTCGCGTGCCTCACCTCGACCACGTGACGCAACGGGCGTCCGGCCGCCTCCTTCGGCAGAAGCTTCAGGAAGGCTTCGAAGTCGGCTGGGTCGAATTCTTGGGTGGGCATGAGCTGCCAATTGATAGCGCCGAGTTTGTCCTTGAGTTCCATGACGCCGCCCGCGAAGAAGCGCGCGATGGTGCGCCCGGCGTCGGCGAGCACCGCGCGTTGCGCGGCGAATCGTGGTGCCTTCAAGGAGAAGACAAAACCGTCCGGCGTCTCGTCGCGCCATTTCGCGAACGTCTCCGGCTTCTGCGCGCCGTAAAAGGTGCCGTTGATCTCGATGGAGGTGAGATGGCGGCTGGCGTATTCGAGCTCGCGTTTCTGCGTCAAGTCGGCGGGGTAGAAGGTGCCCCGCCACGGCTCATAGGTCCAACCGCCGACGCCGATCCGAATCACGCCCCTAGGCTGCCCCGCCATGGGTCATTTCTCATCGGCCAATACGCCGTGCTTGAGGAGCATGCGCACGCCGCTGGCCCAGGCGTCGTCGGCGCCCGTGAAAAACGCCGACTGTTCATTGATCACCTTGCCGGTTCCGGTGTCGGTGAACCGCAGTGAAACGTAGTATTCAGTTTTGGCGACGCGGGTCACGACGCCGATCAGGGAGCGCTCGGCACCCAGCTTCAAGGCGATGGCTGCATCGCATCCGTCGCAGTTTCGCAGCGCCCGATCCTTGACCGGCTGCGCGTCGACCCCAGCCGTATCGATGATGCTGAAGCGCCCCGACTGCGCCAGTACTCGGCGGGCTTCTTCGGTGACCGCGTGCATTCGGGTCGAGTCAGCGGCACTGTCGCCCATCGACGCGGCTCCCGCGGCGCTGACATCCTCCAGTTCGAAATCGAACACGGCGATCTTGACCGACGGCGAGGTGGCGGCCGGCACCGGCGGCGCGGGTGTGAGGCCGGCGAGAAGAATCGCAATGGCGAGAACGCGGCTTGCCAGGGATGAGTGCATGACCTCTCCTCATTGGGGTGCCGGCAGTCAACTGCCGCCACGCGTATCCTAGGCTCGGACTCAGGTTGCTGTCGAATCAGCTGCTGCGGGCGGTTCGACGGATAGCGGAATCGCGACCCAGACCGCCATCGTAGACTCGGCGCAGCTGACGGTCGATGATGTCGCGCGCCCTGAAGACGCGCGAGCGGACGGTACCGACCGGAATGGACATGGTTGAGGCGATGTCCTTATAGCTTAGGCCATCGATCTCGCGCAGGGTGATGGCAGCGCGAAACTCTTCAGATAGACCCTCAAGAGAGGCATTAACCGCGCCGCGGATATCGTCGGTGAGCGTCAACTCCTCCGGCGTTTCCACTTCCTGCAGGCGCGGTTGATGGCGGGCGGCAGTGTCGCCAGCCGGATAGTCGATGGTGCTATTGGGCAGATCGCGGGTCCGCGCTTTCAACAGACTCCTGGCGCAATTGCTCGCGATGCGATAGAGCCAGGTATAGAACGTGCTCTCGCAGCGAAAATGTTGGAGCCCCCCATATGCCCTGATGAACGTCTCCTGAGTGGCATCTTCGGCGTCGGCACGATTGCGCGTATAGCGCATTGCAAGCTCGACTACCCGGGGACGGTATCTGAGTACCAACCGGTCGAAGGCCTGGCTCTCACCGGACTGGGCACACCGCACCAGGCTCAGATCGCTGATGTTGGCGCCCGTCGCGAAAACGGATCGCTCGGGATGTGACCTGCGAGTCTGAGGACGATCACTACTCATACGAATGCATCGGAACTGTGTGTCGGTGTTGATGGAGTTTTCGAGCGAGAGACTAGCCCCGAGTGGTCGAGCTTTGTAGCCAATATTTCTAGATGGGATATATCGTCAAAGACGATATGTCCTTCAGGTGCCACCCACTTGCATATCTGCCGCAGCGATACACGATATCGAAAGTTACAGGCTACCCAGTGCGGGGCTGGAGCACTAAGCTTAGACCAATCAGCTATATCCGCCGAATCGATATATCGTATCGAGAAATATAGGCTTCCTAGATGCCAATCCCGACACTAGCCTTTCCACATGCAATTCTTCCCGGCACGGCGGATCAAGGTCCACGTCGCGGCGGCCGTATGGATCGGACTCGCACTGCTCGCACCCCGCGTGGACGCCGCTGAAGCGCCTGCGGCGGAGCCGTCGGATTTCTTGGCCGGTCATCTGGCGGTGGGCGGCGGAATGAGCGTTCAATACGACGGCACGAGTACAGCGGATCTCGCGCTTGCCACATGGACTTGGCATGAGGACCATTACGAACTGGCGGCGTTTCGCTTCGTGTCTTCACAGACGCGGCTCGGGGAAACACTCGCCTCGCCGAATTGGGTCTTTGAAGTCTCGCGGCGCTGGCGTTTGGACTGGAGCTTGATCGACCGCTCCGGGCTACAGATGTTCTTCGGCGGCGGCGCCGCTTACAAGACCGAAACCGATGAGCTCAACGGATCGCGCTTGAACTTCGCCGAGCAGTTGGGCTGGCGCTTCCCTCGGCAGGAGAACGGCGGTCGGGTGGAATTTGCGCTTCGGCACATCAGCAATGCGGGTATCAAGAAGCCGAATAGAGGTCAGGATTTTATAACCCTGGCGTACGTGTTTTGATTCGCGCGGCGTAGAAATATGTTGGACGGTGTTTCGCTGGATCAATTGCGCACATTCATCGCGGCCGCCGATGAAGGCAGCTTCTCGGCTGCCGGCCGCCGTCTGCACCGCGCTCAATCCGTGGTGAGCCAGACCATGGCGAATCTCGAAGGGCAGCTCGGTGTGAAGCTGTTCGATCGCAGCGGCCATCTGCCGGTGCTGACGGATCAAGGCCGCGCGCTTCTCGCCGATGCACGTGCGGTGGCGTGCGACATTGATCTGCTCAAGGCGCGGGCGAAGAGTCTTGCCGGCGGCCTTGAGCCGGAATTGAGCGTGGCCGTCGATGTGATGTTCCCCGACGCGATATTGACCGCCGCGGTGGCCGCTTTTCAGAAGCAATTCCCCGCTACGCTGCTCCGATTCGACATCGAGTCGAGCGCGGTGATCGGACCCGTGCTCGACGGACGCTGTGCAGTGGGCGTCGTCGGCGAGTGGGCGCATGCGCCGCCACAGCTCACTCACGAACCGCTGCTGACAATCAGGGTGCCGACGGTCGTCTCTCCAAAGCATCCGCTTGCAACTCGCCGCCGGCCGATTCCGACAGCCACTCTCGCCCAACACATCCAACTCTCACACATCGATCCTTCCGATGTCGCGCGAGGCTACGGAGCCCGCGTGCAGTTCCCGAGAGTCTGGCGTCTGTCCCACCTCGGCGCCAAGCTTGCCTTCCTGCGCGCAGGCTTCGGGTTCGGCTCCTTGCCACTGCATTTGGTCGAGGCGGACCTGGCAAGCGGCACGCTGCTTCAGATTGCGCGCGAGGATGCGCCTCCCGGGGGTCACGTGGTCGCAATGTGGGCCATCTTTCGGACCGACAGCCCACCGGGTCCGGCGGGGCGCTGGTTCATCGACCGTCTCAAGCAAGAGCACGTGGCGCCGTCCAGGCAAGCGACATCCCGATCCAACCGTTCACCCACAGTGATACGAAAGCGCAGCCGTTGACGCGGCATGTCGGCTGATTCAACGCGTGGCGAAATACCCGAAGAACGGGTCGTCGGCAGGGCAGGGCATGACCGGTGTCTGCGCAATACCGTGTAACTCGGCATTCGCGTCGTCAGAACGCGGTAATGCCGTCCAGAGTCGCCCTGCTTGCGCGCATTCGTACGCATAGCGGACCAGGGGACGCCTTACCTTGGCGCTGAAATCAAAGGAATCCGGAAGCGGATAGCGCGCCGGCAACGACGAGTACCGCAGGTCCGCGCCGTCCAATTGGGCCGTCGCCGCCGTCAGTTCCATTCTAGTCAACATCAAGTGGTTCAATCCGACACGAATACTTCGCGACAGAATTGCGCGAGCCGTCAATCGTGTCGTTCGTCCTGCATCGCCCAGTGCACCGTCGACGATGACGAATACGGCTGTACGGCGTGGGCCAAGTATTCCCGGCGTTGTCTGCAGGAACGCCGGAGGCACGAAGAAGGGCAGCGTGGCGGCGCCATCAACGTGCGCTTGATCATGCGCCAGTCCTGGCTCGTCGACCCGAATGATTACCGGCGGAAACATGCCAGGTACGCTGGCCGACGCCACTAACACGTCGCGAAACAGGGTTCTCGCGGAGCGTCCACCATTCATTGCGATGGCCCCCAAGTCCCACACGACAGGCTCACCGCTCGCGACGTCGGTGGTGGCCACGAGCAGTAAGCGTCCCTTATCTGCTTCGCGCGCCACTGCCCGGATCATGGCGTCCGTGACGTAGCTGTCGATCAGTTGCTTCAAGGGTTTGCCGCTGTACATGCTGGAACCGAAAATCACACCGACCCCTCGGGACTGCAGCAAGTTGTCTCCGGCTTCGCCGGTAAAGGCCTCGAGGAGTTGTGCATCCCATGCGGGTCCCAGAAAAGCGTAAGGAGCGATCAACGCGCCGGCGCTGACACCGGTCACGATGTCGAATACCGGCCGGGCACCTGCGCGGGTAAGCCCTGCTACCGCGCCGGCGCCGAATGCGCCGCCGGCGCCGCCGCCGGAAAGTGCGAGTATGGTGAGAGGTTCTCCCGCGCGCAGTGTGCGAAGGTGTTCGGCGGCAGCCGTGGAGGACAGCTCCGAGAAACGATGATCGGCACCCAAGGTGCGGAAGGCCATCGGCAGTTCAGCGTCATCCTGTCGGCCGTCGACCGGCGAACGCGCGTCGCTGACCGCAAGTCCGGCGCATCCTTGAAGTAGAAGCAGGCAAACGAGGCAGAACGCGAGAACTTCGAGCGGAAGTCTGCGCGGCCGGATCGCGCGGCCGATCCACGTCCGGCCCGTTTTGAGCAGCGAGGGAAGTCCGGCGATCGTGCTTAGGACGGAGAGAACATCGAAGATGCGCACGACGGTGCTCTCGCCGTCTCGCTCGTCGGCTCAGCGCGCGATGCGGCATACGAGGTAAACGAGATCGCTTGTAACATGGTTCCTCTCGACGGATTGCTGCAGGCTGTTGACTACAGCTTAGGACCGAGAGATCAACTCGCCTAGCCTATATCTCTCGATACGATGTATCGCATATGGAGATGAGCGATCCCGGGAACTGCCGCGCCTACTTATCGTCTTAGACGATAGACACTATCGAAGGATATTGGCTACCAAGTTAGCAGTGGCGGCATTAGCCTTTTGCTTTGACGTGCACAGAACTGACTAGGAATGACCGGTGACGCATATTCTAGTAGTAGGGATATTGATCTTTGTCGTCCCAGGAAGTTTGGTGCTTCTTGGACTCTTGACGATGGTCAGAGAATTGTTCTGTGACAGAATCCTTGACGCTCCCTCCATGACCGACGGAGATGCCGCAACAGAACTCGCGGAGCAATCACCGTCCAGACTCTTCCTCGAAAACTTCGACCGCTGATCGCACCAGCGGCGTTCGAAGAAGCGGCGCAGGTTACCCGACAGTGCACCCGAACGGGGGGTGGCGTGCCACTGCTCACGCCAATAGAGTTGCCGCGGCAACGAAATCTCCGCTTGACATGTTAGTGACTGGTCACTAACGTACTCCCCATGTGTTACTTACCGGTAATACACGCCGGTGTCGCAACCCTGGGGGAAGGCCCTGAGGGCCCATCTCTTTCGATACGAAGTATCGCTGGAGCCGATAGATGCTAGATGGCGTATCCCTGGATCAGCTCCGCACCTTCATTGCTGCGGCGGATGAGAAGAGTTTCTCTGCGGCGGGGCGACGGCTGAGGCGTGCACAGTCCGTGATCAGCCAAACCTTGGCGAATCTGGAAGGGCAACTCGGGGTGAAGCTCTTCGATCGCGGCGCCCGCTTGCCGGTGCTTACCGACCAGGGTCGTGCGCTGCTCGCCGCTGCGCGCGCGGTGGCGGGCGATGTGGACCTCTTCAAAGCTCGCGCAAAGAGCCTGGCTGGTGGCCTTGAACCTGAATTGAGCGTGGCCGTGGATGTGATGTTTCCGCCCGCGCCGTTCACCGCGGCTGTCGCCGCCTTCCAGAGGAACTTCCCCTCGACGTTGTTGAATTTCGAAGTCGAATCGAGCGCCGTGGTTGAGCCCGTGCTCGACGGTCGCTGCGGTGTAGGCGTTGTAGGGTCCTGGTCTCGGGTACCGCCGACGCTCACCCGCCGACCGCTCTTGGCGATCAGCGTTCCCATGGTTGTCTCGCCGCAGCACCCGCTGGCAACCCATCGCGCCCCGATTCCGATAACCGCACTCGCCGAGCACATTCAACTCGTACACATCGACCCGGCGGACATCTTGCCAAGCCAGGGGCCGGGCATACGGTCGGCGAGATTCTGGCGCCTTTCCCATCTCGGGGCCAAGCTTGCGTTTCTGCGCGCGGGACTGGGGTATGGTGTCCTACCCCTGCACATGATCGAGGCAGATCTCGAAAGCGGCGCGCTCGTTCAAATCAAACTCGAGGACGCGCCGTCCGAGGGCTACGTGATAACCATGTTGGCCATTCATCGGGCTGACAGTCCCCCGGGCCCGGCGGGGAGGTGGTTTATCGAGCGCCTCAAACAAGAAGCAGGCCGGCTGACGACGGAGAAGCCGGGTCCGATCGCGCACATGAGTATCGCCCGACAAGCGGCGGCGACCATCTAATTGCATATCCGCATCGACGAGCATCTGCCCACGCTAGGTCGCCCAATGTCGGAGGGCTCGATTGGTCGACGACTCGCGTCCATGGCGTTCCCGTTGGCGTGTGGATTGGCGGCGACGATGGTAGCCCAGGTCGCGACGATGGCGTACATGGGAACCTTCGGAGTCTCAGCGCTGGCGGCGGCAAGTTTCATATTTCCCGTCATTACGCTCGTGATCAACATAGGGGTCGGGATCTCCGCCGGAACATCTGCGGTGGTTGGGCGCGAGGTTGGCGCAGGCAGTCGATGGCAGGCGGCGCGGTCGGCAACGGACGCAGTGACGCTTGCCGTTGCAGCAACCGGGGTGCTAGGCCTTTTAGGAACACTCGAAATTCATCCTCTCTTCAGACTCCTCGGAGCCTCCGACGAGTCGATGACGCTCATAACACCCTATATGCGGCTCTGGTATGCGGGAGCTCCTCTCTTTGTTGGATCGATGGTCGGCCTGAGCGCCCTTCGCAGCGTGGGCGATGCGGCGTTTCAAGGGTTTATGTTGGGATTGGCGGCTCTGCTCAGCGTGGTGTTTGCCCGCGTCCTGATGTTTGGCTTGTACGGGATTCCGCAGATGGGTTTTTCAGGCGCAGCGGCTGCCTCCGTGCTGGCTTGGATACCTTTGTTCGCAGCCACACTCCATCGTATGTCACGATTTCATTTGCTCTCACTGGCAAGACCGTCTGTGCTCGAGCTTGGGGCTTCGACGAGGCGCATTCTTCGAATCGCGGTTCCGGCTGCGGCGACCAACGCGATAGTGCCGGCCTCTGCGGCCATTATCACGAGGATGGCTGCGCGATTTGGACCGGTCGCGGTGGCGGGATTCGGAGTTGCCACGCGGGTCGAGGGTGTGGCGATGATTGCATTCCTTGCTCTCTCGGGCGTTATGAATCCCTTTGTCGCCCAAAACGCGGGTGCCGGCCAATTTGCGCGAATCCAGGCTGCGACACGCTCGGTTCTTCATTTCTGCCTACTGTGGGGCGCCATGCTCGCGATCGTCCTGTATGGGCTCTCGCCATGGCTCCTCAAGCAGCTCACGAATGATGGTCAAGTCGCGCGGATAGCGCTGCAATATCTGTGGATTGTGCCGGTGAGCTATGGCGCGGCGGGAATTGTGATGAACATTAACGCCGCGTTCAACGGTCTTGATCAGCCCGGCCCCGCCGTTTTGATTTCCGGCGCCCGGGTCATCGTTGTGAACGTCCCGGTAGCTTGGTTGGGCGGTGCCATGTTCGGCGCACCCGGGGTCTTCATCGGCATCAGCGCGGCCAATCTCCTTGTTGCCGCGTTCGGCACATCATGGCTGTCGTCGGTCGTCCGCGATCGTGTGGCGCTCGTTCGGGAGCCGCGGCGAATTAACGTCGTCAACGGAGCATCGATTAATGGGTAAGTTGCAGGGCAAAGTGGCCGTCATCACCGGCGCCACCGCGGGAATAGGATTTGCCGCGGCTGATCTGTTCGTCAAGGAAGGTGCATACGTGTTCATTACCGGTCGGCGTCAGAAGGAACTCGATCAGGCGGTGAAGGCCATCGGTAGGAACGTCGCCGGCGTGCAAGGGGATGTCGCGAAACTATCCGACCTCGATCGTCTCTACGATACCATCAAGGCCACCGGTCGACGCATCGACGTTGTCTTCGCCAATGCCGGTCTCGGCGAGTTCCTTGCTTTGGGACAGATCACCGAAGAGTTCTTCGACAAACTCTTCAACATCAATGTGAAGGGAACTCTGTTTACGGTGCAGAAAGCACTTCCTCTGTTGAACGACGGCGCCTCGATCATTCTCACGGGATCGGTCGCGAGCGTCAAAGGTACGCCGGGCTTCTGGGTATACGGTGCGACCAAGGCGGCCATTCGGAATTTCGTGCGCGGATGGACCGTAGAGCTGAAAGATCGCCGCATTCGCTCCAACGTGCTGAGTCCGGGTCCGACCAACACTCCGCTGGTGGCTCGGCAATCCGCGGACGTTATCGCGCGGATGGTGTCGACCATCCCCATCGGGCGCATCGGCACATCCGAAGAGATCGCGAAGGCGGCGCTGTTCCTCGCCTCGGATGACTCGAGTTTTGTTGCCGGAACTGAACTCTTCGTCGACGGCGGAAGGGGACAGATCTAGGTGTTGACGCTAACCGTTCATCCCGATCTGTTCTCCGATCGAAACTCGGGGAGCATACGAGCGAGGACGTCGTCCTTGTTCCAGAAGTGATGCTTCAGCGCCGCAAGAATGTGCAGAGCCGCGATCGAGAACAGTACGTTGCTCAATAGGTGGTGTAGCGTCCTGAAGAAGTTAAACGCGCTCTCGCTGGGGTGAATCAGGTTTGGCCAGCTGAAAGCGCCGAACCAGCTTACCGAGTAATTTTTGGCCGACGACATCAGCCAGCCGCTCAAGGGCATCGCGATTAGCAGGACGTAGAAGCTCACATGGGTGAATCGAGCCAGGAGCCGCTCGACACGGTGCATGTTCGTGGGCAGAGACGGCGGAAGGTGATTTAGTCTCCACGCCAGACGGATGACCGCCAGCATCAACACGGTCATCCCAAAGCTCTTGTGCTCCGCCAGCAGCGCAAGTTTGTGCGCGCCCAACGGCAAGGGAGCTGCCATTTCGGCGAGCACAAACTGCACGACAATGAGCAGTGCTATCAGCCAATGAAGTGTCTGTGCGGTCGGCGTATAACGGCGACCTTTCGTGTTGCCCATGGAGTGGTCCCAAGCGTTTGGCTAAACCGAAACTGAGGCGTATCCTGCGCCGGCGGATCTCCTATGAATAGCCGTTATGTTGCGATATTTACCATCGGTATCCCGGATACATTGGACGGAAGCGTGCCTGATGGCGTCTCCTTGGTTCCGGTAAAGCCGCAGCGGGTCGGCGAGCCGCGCTGCCGCGTGCAACCGAAACAAGTGGCGCTTTGATGCCAAGTCTCAGCCGACTTGCGGCGTTGGGTGTGGTCTCTATTTGTGCATTGTCAGCTGCAAAAGACGCATCGGGCGGGGACCTCGCTTCGCCCGCGAACATGCCCGCCATTGTCGTTGGGGTGTCCAATGTTCAATCGGGTCCATCCAGTGACCTCGGCCATGAACTCGTACTTGGATCGCAGACCTACTTCAATCTGATCAACAGCAGAGACGGCGGAATTCACGGCCGTCGAATTTCGATCCTGCTGAAGGATGATAAGTACGAGCCGGATCCGGCGGTCAAGAATACGAATGAATTCATCGAGCGCGACGAGGTGTTTTTTCTCTTCGACTATGTCGGCACGCCCACTCTGACTCGCACGCTGCCGCTGTTGCGGTACTACCAGAGCGACAACATTGTCAATGTGGCGCCGCTCACAGGTGCGGACCCGCAACGTCTGCCTCCTTACAGCCAGTTTGTCTTCAACGTACGTGCTTCATATCGCGAGGAGACACGCGCGCTCGTGCGCTACTTCTACGCCAAGGGCTACCGCAAACTCGGCATCCTTGCCCAGGCCGACGCCTACGGCAAGAGCGGCGAACTCGGCGTCAACGATGCGTTGGCCGTCTTTGGGCTCAGCGCCCTGAGGACCGTCACGTACCGGCGCAACCAGCCGTTCGAAGACGACATGAGCCTGCAGGTGAAACTCCTCCGCGATGCGGGCGTAGACGCCGTGATCGCGGTAGGGGTGTACGGCCCCTCCGCCGCATTTATCCGCGATTCGCGCATGTCCGGCTGGAATGTTCCCATCGCCAACTTGAGTTTCGTCGACGCCGTTGCGATGCTGGCCAAGCTTCGTGAAGCATCGAGGAAGTTGAACAAGGACCTCACGCTCAATCTGATCAACGGTCAGGTGGTTCCGTCGCCGGACGATCTCAGCTATCCGCTGGTGGCCGAGTATCGCGCCCATACCGCGGCCGGCGACGCCACCTTCATCGGGCTGGAGGGCTGGCTGAACGCAGTCATCGTGACGGAAGCTCTGCGCCGGGCCGGGCCCGATCCATCACGGATGGGCTTCATCCACGCAATGGAGTCGTTGCACGGATGGGATCCGGGCATCGGCACCGCGCTTGAATTCTCGGCGACGAACCATCAGGGATTGCATAGAGTCTGGCTGACGCGGAGCGCGAATGGCCGATGGATTCCGGAAGAACCTCAGTGAAGAGAATCTCCGGCAAATTGGCGATCCTGCAATTGGCCTGTGCATTGCTCGCGGTTGTGATCCTTTATTGGGTTCTGGATAGACAGCTGTCGGTGCAGATGCGGGCGAACTTCGCGGCCCATGCTGATGTGATCGCTTCCGCGCTGGCGAAGTCTGTAGAACCGGCGCTGATCAGCCGCGACATCACCTCGGTACAGTCTGCACTGGACGCGGTCCTGAGCGTTCCCGGCGTGCAATGGGCATACATCTCGGCGCCGGACGGCAGTGTGCTGGCGCACACGTTTGTGCCGCAGTTTCCTCCGACGCTCAAGATGCAACTGGAATCCGCGCCGGAGGTCACTCGCATTTCGCTGGCCGGGGAACAGTCCTCCACACTGGCGGTTCGAAAACCGGTATTGACGGGCATCGTAGGCCAGGTCTACATCGGCTTCCCTCTGGCCACGCTCGAGGCGTCAATTCGCTCGATGGAAAGAGTGGTGCTCGCCAGCATCGTCATAGTCATGTTGATTGTCACGATCATCGTTGCGCTGGTCACCGAAAGCATCATCAGGCCAATCCGCCACTTGACCGGGGCTGCTCGACTGCTGAGCGCAGAGAGCGGGGGCGCCTTTCGGCCCTTGAGCGTTCGCTCCCGCGATGAGATCGGTGTACTTACCGAGACGTTCAATCACATGGCGGCGCAGGTATTCGAACAGCATGAGTTGCTCGAAAGACGGGTAAGGGAGAGAACTGAGGCGCTTTCTCTCGCCAACGCCGAACTCGAGGCCGAGGTCGCCGAGCGGGAACAAGCCCAGAAGGCACTGCAGGAGAGCGGCGAATTGGTCCGGCTGCTTCTCGACGGAGCACCTGAGGCGATATACGGGATCGATGTGGACGGCAATACGACGTTCTGTAACGCCGCGTGCCTGCGGATGCTGGGGTACGGAATGGCTTCGGAGGTGCTGGGAAGGAATATGCACGTACTGGCGCACCACACAAGGGTCGATGGAACCCATTACCCGGTCGAGGAGTGTTCGATATACCTGGCGCTCAAGACGGGAAATGACGCGCACGTCGACGGCGAGATGTTGTGGCGCAAGGACGGCAGCGGTTTTCCCGCAGAGTGTTGGTCCCGGCCGATTCGCCGTGGCGGCGCCATCATCGGTTCAGTCGTTACTTACATCGACGTGACGGAGCGCAAATTGGCGGAGCAGGTTCTTCGCAGCGCGAAGGCGGCCGCCGAGGAAGGCAATCGCGCGAAGAGTGAGTTTCTGGCCAACATGAGCCATGAAATACGTACCCCGCTGAACGGAGTCATCGGCATGACCGAACTCGCCCTGGGGACCGATCTGACAGCGGAACAGCGTGAGTATCTGAGCACGGTGAAGTTGTCGGCAGATTCTCTTTTGAGCGTCATCAATGACGTGCTCGATTTCTCCAAGATGGAGGCGGGCAGGTCCGAGCTCGAAGTCCGCGATTTCGATTTGCGCGGGAGCCTCGAAACTGCGTTGAGAACGCTGGCCCTGGCGGCCGATCGCAAGGGTCTGGAGCTGTTGTGCGAGGTCTCCCCCGACCTGCCCAAGGTCGTCAAGGGAGATCCAAACCGACTCCGCCAGATCCTGATCAACCTGGTGGGAAACGCCATCAAATTTACTGCGGATGGGGAAGTGCTGGTAACAGTGAAGGTGTGCGACCCACCCAGCGCGAACTCGCTCCTGCATTTCACGGTGTCGGACACCGGCATCGGTGTTCCCGCGGACAAGCAGAAACGGATCTTCGAGCCCTTTACCCAGGCGGACAATACGACGACGCGCATGTACGGTGGCACCGGCCTCGGTCTCGCAATATCGAAGCGGTTGGTGGAGCTGATGGGAGGAAGGATCTGGGTCGAGAGCCGGATGGGAGGCGGATCGCATTTTCACTTTACCGCTTCCCTACCGCCTTCCGAGAGCCGTGGCGAAACCCAGGCGCTCCCGCTTCCGGAAATTCCGCGCGGTGTGAAAGTCCTGATCGTCGATGACAACCGCACCAATCGGCGCATTCTCCTGGATCATTTGAAAAACTGGACGATAAGAGCCGAGGCGGTAGAGAGCGGCGAGTTGGCACTGAGCGAACTCGATGCGGCGCAGCAGGCAGGCGATCCGTACAGTTTGATCCTGACCGACGTGCACATGCCGACCATGGACGGCTTCGATTTGATTCAAGCGATTGGTCGCAGGCACGAGTTGAAGCCGGCAACCATCATGATGCTCTCCTCGGGCGCCCAGGGCGGCGACTCGGCGCGCTGTGAGGAGCTGGGCGTAGCGGCTTATATATTGAAGCCGATCCGTGGCGACGAGTTGCGAGGGGCGATTGCACGAGCGCTCGCAGAGACGCCGGCGAGCGGGGGGGCTCCTGCCGACGCGGGCCCTGCGTTCAAGGTCCAGCCCCATCATGAGGGCGGTCTGCGGATTCTGATTGCGGAAGACAACCCCGTGAACCAGATGCTGCTGACCCGAATGCTTGAAAAGCGCGGACACTCCGCCAAGGTGGCAGCCAACGGCAGGCTGGCCTTGGCGGCGGTAGAGGGCGATTCCTACGATCTCTTGCTGATGGACGTTCAGATGCCGGAGATGGACGGCATGGAAGCAACCCGGGTGCTCCGTGAGAGAGAATCGAAAACCGGCACCCACCTTACCGTCGTTGGAGTGACTGCGCACGCCATGGCGGGCGATCGCGAGCGGTGCCTGCAGGCAGGCATGGACGGCTATCTATCGAAACCCATTCGACCCGCGGAACTCGATGAACTGTTGGATCGTCTGGTGGCCGCCCGGAAGATTCAAATATAAGTTGCGCTATGCCGACGCGCCTGCTTCGCGCAAGCGCGCGATCTCCGACCGCGGAGGGGCGCCGAACAGGCGCCGGTATTCGCGGCTGAACTGCGAAGCACTTTCGTAGCCCACTCGGTGCCCGGCGATGGCACATTCGATGCCGTCGGCGAACATCAAGCGTCGGGCCTCGTGCAGCCTCAAGTGCTTCTGGTACTGCAGCGGCGACATGGCGGTGACCGCCTTGAAGCGGTGATGCAGTGCCGATGGACTCAGGTGCACGGCGTCGGCCAGTTCCTCGATGCGCAGCGGGGCCGAATAATGCTGCTTGAGCCACTCGATGGCGCGGACGATGCGATGATTGCCCCCCTCGCTCTGGGCTAGATCGACCAGGCGAGACCCTAGTTCGCCGCGCAGGATGCGGTAGTAGATCTCACGCTGCACCACCGGCGCGAGCACGTCGATATCCTCCGGCGTCTCGAGCAACCTCACCATCCGCAACACGGCGTCCAGCAAGGGCTCGTCCAAGCGCGCGACAAATAGGCCGCGATCGGCGGCCGCCGCCGGCGGTCCCCGATCGCCCAATTCCAGCACCAAGCGCGCGATTTCCTCCAGATCGAGGCTCAGGCGCAGCGACAGGTAGGGATGCTCGGGAGTGGCTTCGAGCACTTGGCCCATCGCAGGCAATGTCACCGATACCACGAGGTAGTTGAGCGCGTCGTACTGGAACACTTCGTTGTTGAGTAGCGCGCGCTTGCGGCCCTGCACGACGATGGCCAAACAGGGCTGGTAGACCGTCGGCATGCACGTCGTCGGCACGCTGCCGCGGGTCAACGCCAGGGACGGTAACGCCGATTGATGGGTCCCGTCGAAAGGCGTCAATCGGGCAACCCGCGCCGACAGCTCCTGCTGCCGCTCGGCCATGCCGGTGATCTCCCGAATTCTCTGCAAACTGCTGTCAAACATGTTGTTTCACGATCCTCGAGTGATTGGCGCATGGTAGTCGGGCGGCGCGTGTTGCGATACCTAGGATCAGGCCGTTTGCAGGATTAGGCAAGAACGGAGCAGTAATGATCTAACGTACCGATCCTGCGGGTTTGTAGCATGCACGCTACTTATTCCCGCCTGGAGCACACAACATGAAAATTCCGCGTCGCAAACTCGGGCCTCAAGGCCTGGAAGTCTCGGCTATCGGTCTCGGCTGCATGGGCATGTCGGACTTCTATGGTCCCTCCGATGAGGCCACCAACCTGCGTGTGCTCAACGCCGCTCTCGATATCGGCATCAACTTTCTCGATACCGCCGATATGTACGGCGTCGGTGCCAACGAACGCCTGCTGGCGAAGGTCTTGGAAACGCGCCGCCGGGAAATTGTGCTCGCAACCAAGTTCGGCAACGTGCGCGCTCCTGAAGGCGCGTTTCTGGGTATCAACGGAACCCCGGAGTACGTGCACGCGGCCTGCGATGCCAGTCTGAAGCGGCTCGGCGTCGATCACATCGATTTGTACTACCAACACCGCGTCGACCCGAAAGTCGCGATCGAGGAAACCGTTGGCGCCATGGCGGAGCTGGTCAAGGCCGGTAAGGTGCTCCACCTGGGCCTGTCCGAAGCCTCCGCGAATACCATTCGACGTGCCGCACGGGTTCACCCCATCACCGCATTGCAGAGCGAATACTCACTATGGTCGCGGGACCTGGAATCCACCATCCTGCCCGCCTGTGAGGAACTCGGCATCGGCGTCGTCGCCTATAGTCCGCTCGGCCGCGGCTTTCTGACCGGGGTGTTCAAGAAGCCGGAGGACTTCGACCCGGGTGATTTCCGGCGCAGCAATCCTCGCTTCTCCAGCGAGGCGTTCGCCGGTAATCTGGAACTGGTGGAGGTGGTATCGCAGATTGCACGCGAGCAAGGCTATACACCGGCACAGGTCGCCCTCGCATGGCTGCTCGACTGCGCGCCGTACGTCGTGCCGATTCCGGGTACGCGCAGCATCAAGCGCCTCAAGGAAAATGCACTGTCCGTCATGGTGCGGCTGGGGGATGCACAGCTCGAGCGGCTGTATGGGATCCTGCGTGAGCGGCCCGTGACTGGAGCCCGTTACTCTGCGGCATCGATGGGGACAATCGACGCCTGAGCGATGCGGTTACCGGCTTCGCGAGCATCTTTAGCGCAGAGCCAACCGGCCGATGAATTCATCATCCGCCGGACAATGGATGGGGCGGCCAGCGCCCGTGTCACCGCGGTTTTCACCGTCGCGTCCGGCACTGCGCGCCGGGGTCCACAGTCGACCTGCTTGGGCGCATTGGTAGCCGTATTGGAACAGCGTTCGCATGGTCGGCGTGCGGAAGTCAAACGAGTCGAGCTGGGGGTAGGCGACGGGAATTGCCGCGAACTCAAACTGTGCGCCTTCATGATCCGCATCGATTGCGGTCAGTTCAAGAGTCGTCCTCATGTGATTGAGCGCCGTGGAAACGCTGCGCGATGGATTCGATTTGATTCGCAAGCGGGTCGGAACGGGCTGTTCACTCAACCGGGCGTTGACGATGACATACACGGCGGCGCCATGCGACGGGCCGTGTGCGTCCCGGGCCGGCTCGACGAAAGCCAGCGGAACAAAAAACGGCACGGCAATGGTTCCGTCAACGTGAACCTCTTCGGAAAGCACCTGTTGCTCCTGCACGCGGATGACGACCGGGGGGAACAGTCCCGGCACGCTGGCTGAGGCTACCAGAACATCGCGAAACAGCTCTCTTGCGGCAGAGCCGCCATTCATCGCGATCGATCCCAAGTCCCATACAACCGGCTCTCCGGTACTGACGTCCGTCGTCGCCACGAGCAGCAGTCGTCCGGCCGACGCCTCGCGCGCCACCGCCTGAATCAACGCATCCGTGGCGTACCGGTCGACCAGCTGCCTGAGCGGCGCGCCGCTATAGACGCCGGAGCCGAACAGCGCCCCTAATCCACGGGACCGCAGCAAGTGCTCTGCGGGACCGGAGGTGTAGGCCTCGATGAGCCGATCGTCCCATTCGGGACCCAAGAAAGCGTAGGGAGCGATCAACGCGCCGGCGCCGACCCCGGTGACTACGGAGAATTGGGGCCGTAATGCCGATTGCGTCAGACCGACCAGCGCACCCGCGCCGAAGGCGCCGTCGGCGCCGCCCCCCGAGAGTGCGAGGATATTGACCGGTTGTCCCGCGCGCTGTGAAAGAAGGCCCCGTGCGACGCTTTGTGAGGAGAGTGTCGAGAACTGCCGATCGGTGCCGAGCGTGCGGATCGCGTTCGGCGCCTTCCCCTGGGCGGCTGTCGGTTCGCGTATGACAACCGACGCGCATCCTTGCAGGGCGAGCAGACCGACGCTCAGCAGGATGGCGGCTCCTCTCCGAGCGATACCGAGTCGTGCCGTCACGGATTTCGTGCCAGTTTTTTCGGAGCAGCATCGCTTAGCGGCTGCCCAACGCCACCGAGGGCCTTGTAGATCGCGACGACGGAGACATTGACGGAGGTCTCCGCTTGCGCCACGGCGTCCTCGGCATCGAGCTGCGTGCGCTGTGCGTCCAGCAAGACCAGGAAGTCCGCGACGCCCTCCCGGTATTGCGCATCCGCGAGTTCCGCGGCGCGCCGCGAGGCTTGCGCCTGTTCGGTCAGGCTTTTCAGCTGCGCTTGCCCCGCGCTGTAGGCCTCGAAGCTATTCTCGGTATCCTCGAGTGCCGTCAGCACGACTTTCTCGTAGTTGGCGGCGGCGGCATCGGACTGCGCTTCGCTTGCGCGCAGCCGCGCACGCACCGAGCCAAGATCGAATGCCGCCCAGCTCACCGTGGGCGTGACGGACCACGCCCGGGCGTTGTTGCCGGAGGTGGTGCCGAACAGTCGGCCTACGTCCCCCGAGAGAAAACCTACGAAGCCCGCCACATCGACGCGGGGGAACAAGTCGGCTGTTGCCACGCCGACGCGCGCAGTGCTGGCGGCGAGCTGGCGTTCAGCCGCTCGAACATCCGGCCGCCGGCGCAGAAGCTCGGTGGGGTCGCCGATGGGCAGTGCTTTGGCGTAGGTTGCCACATCCACCGGCTTGAGTTCCTGATCCAGCGCGCCCGGGCGCTCGCCTAACAGAACGGCCAATCGGTAGCCCGCCTGCTTCTCTGCCGCCTCGAGCGGCGGGATCGTGGCCTCGGTGGCCTTCAAGCGCGCACGACTGCGCTGCACATCGAGTTCCGAGCCACGGCCTGTCTCGTCCAGCAGTTGTGTGAGTTCGAGCGTTTGATGCTCGGTGCCTAGATTCTCTCGCGCCACCGAGAGACGCTTCTGAGCCCCTCTCAGCTCAAAATAGTTTCGCGCCACTTCAGCGGCGACAGTCACCTGCGCGTCCTGATAGTTTGCCTGCTCGGTCCCCAAGTCAGCCCGTGCGGCCTCGACCGAGCGGCGCACATGACCAAAGAGATCGATCTCCCAAGCGGCATCGAATCCCAAGCTGTCGCTTTGCGCATTGACACGGCCGGGGCCAAATCCAGGCTGCTGCTCGTCAAAATGCGAGTACGTCCCATCCAACTGCACGTGCGGTGCGTAGTCGAGCTTTCTCTCCACGAATACCGCGCGGGCTGCCCGGACTCGGTCGTACGTGGAGCGCAGGTCCAGATTGGCAGACAGCGCGCGGCGCTCGAGATCATTGAGTTCGGTGTCCGCAAACTCCTGCCACCAAAGCGCCTCGGGGGATTGAGTGACGAATGCGGCCGACTGGGCGTTCTGCACGACCGCCGGGGCAACCATTGGCGCGCGGTAGTTGGGCCCGACTGCACAGGAGGCCAGCAGAAGTGTCGCCAAGAAAATCGAAAAAAGGTTCTTCATAGCAGGACTTTCATTTCCTAAGGTGAGATCAACCAGTTTCATCGCTGAACGACGGCTGTTCGAGAAGTCCCGGCGTCGCAACGACTCGCGCGTTCGGGGTACGTGCGCGCTGGGAGATCTTGCGGACCAAGACATAGAACAACGGCGTTAGAATGAGCCCGAATACAGTCACTCCCAGCATCCCGGAGAACACCGCAATTCCCATGGCATGGCGCATCTCCGCGCCGGCGCCCGTCGAAACGACCAGAGGCACCACGCCCATGATGAAGGCGAGGGAAGTCATCAGGATCGGGCGCAGCCTTAAACGGGCGGCATTGAGCGCCGCCTGCAGCGGCGGCACGCCTTCGAGTTCCTGGTCCCTCGCAAATTCCACGATGAGGATGGCATTCTTGCTGGCGAGCCCCACGAGCACGATCAGGCCGATCTGCGTGAAGATGTTGCTGTCGCCGTGCGTGAGCTCAACCCCCGTGATGGCCGACAGGAGCACCATCGGCATGATGAGGATGACCGCGAGCGGCAAACTCAAGCTCTCGTACTGGGCGGCGAGCACCAGGAAGACGAGCAGCACCACCAGCGGAAAAATCAGCACCGCGGTATTGCCGGCGATGATCTGTTGGTAGGTCAGCTCCGTCCATTCGAAGCTCATGCCATTGGGCAGCTCTTGGCGCGCCAGTTGCTCGATCGCCGCCTGCGCCTGATCGGAGCTGAACCCTACGGCCGGGCCGCCGTTGATCTCGGCGGTAGGGTAGGAGTTGTAGTGCATGACGCGGTCGGGGCCCGAGGAGTGCTTGACGGTCACGAAGGATCCCAAGGGGATCATGTCGCCCGCGGCATTGCGGGTCTTGAGCCTGACGACATCTTCGGCCTGCAGCCGAAAATTCGGCTCGGCCTGGGCCGTTACGGGATAGGTGCGGCCGAAGGCGTTGAAGTCATTCACATAGAGTGAGCCCAAGTACACCTGCATGGTGTCAAAGAGTTCCTGCACCGACACGCCTTGCGATTTCGCCTTTTCACGATCCACTTCGGCATCAACCTGCGGAACGTTGACCTGGTAGCTGGAGAAAAGACCCTGCAGCGCCGGGGTCTGATTGCCCTTCGCCAGTAGGTTCTGGGTCTGTTTGTAGAGTTCCTCGAACCCCAGGCCCCCCCGATCCTCGATCTGCATGCGAAACCCGCCGATGGTGCCCAACCCGTTGACCGGCGGCGGCGGGAACACCGCGATGAATGCTTCCTGTATGTTGCCGTACTGCTGATTGAGCGCAGCGGCGATGGCGCCGGCCGACAGCTCTTTGGATTTGCGCTCATCGAAGGGCTTTAAGGTCACGAACACGATGCCGGAATTGGGACTATTGGTGAACCCGTTGATGCTCAGCCCGGGAAACGACACGGCGTGATCGACGCCCGGCTGCTTGAGCGCGATCTCGCCCATGCGACGGATCACCGCCTCGGTGCGATCGAGCGTGGCCGCGTCGGGCAGCTGCGCGAAACTCACCAAGTACTGCTTGTCCTGGGGAGGTATGAAACCGGTCGGAGTACGTGCGAAGCCCACGTAAGTCAGCGCAACCAATCCGCCATAGATAAAGAGTGCGACGCCCCCGGCGCGCACGACGCGGCCCACGCCGCTGACGTAGCGCGTGGAGAAGCGCGCGAAGAACCGGTTGAATGGGCGGAAGAAGCCGCCCAGCACGCGATCGAGGATGCGGGTCAGACGATCGGGCGGCGCCCCATGTTCCTTGAGCAACAGCGCGGACAGCGCCGGCGAGAGCGTGAGCGAATTGAACGCCGAGATCACCGTGCTGATGGCGATGGTCAATGCGAACTGCTTGTAGAACTGGCCGGTGAGGCCGCTGATGAAGGCAGTGGGGACGAACACCGCACACAGCACGAGAGCTGTTGCGATGATGGGACCCGTGACCTCGCGCATCGCCTGGCGGGTCGCCTCGATGGGCTTCAGCCCATTGGTGATGTTGCGTTCGACGTTTTCGACGACGACGATGGCATCGTCGACGACGATACCGATGGCCAGCACCAGCCCGAACAGCGACAGCGCGTTCAAGCTGAATCCAAACAGGTGCATGACCGCAAAGGTTCCAATCAGCGACACCGGAACGGCGATCAATGGGATGACAGACGCTCGCCAGGTCTGAAGAAAGACGATGACGACCAACACCACCAGCAGAATGGCCTCGAGCAGCGTGTGCACGACCGCGTGGATGGAACCGCGCACGAAAACCGTGGGGTCATAGACAATCTGGTAGTCGACGCCTTGCGGGAAGTCGTGCTTGAGTTCCTGCATTTTCGCGCGCACGAGTTCGGAGATCGCGATTGAATTGCTGCCCGGCCGCTGAAAAATCGGAATCGCCGCCGCCGCCTTATTGTCCAGAAGCGCGCGCAGCGCATAGGTGTCGGCGCCGAGTTCGACGCGTGCGACGTCCTTCAAACGCGTCACCTGACCGGCGGCGCCGGTCTTGATGATGACGTTGCGAAAATCCTCCTCGGTAGTCAGGCGCCCTTTGGCGTTGATCGCCACCTGGAATTCCGTCGCGGTCGGCAGCGGCGGCGCTCCAAGCTGGCCCGCGGCGACCTGGATGTTCTGCTCGCGGATGGCCCTGACCACATCATCGGCGGTGAGGCCGCGGCTCGCGACCCGCTCAGGATCCAGCCAAATGCGCATCGAGAACTGGCCCGCGCCGAACACCTGCACATCCCCTACGCCCTCCAAGCGGGCGAGCTCGTCCTTGACACGCAGCAGCGCGTAGTTGGACAGGTACAGCGTGTCGTAGCGATTGTCCGGAGAGACCAGGTGCACGACCATGGTCAAGTCGGGCGAGGCTTTATTGGTGACTACACCGAGCCGCTGCACGACGTCGGGGAGTTTCGGCAGCGCTTGCGACACGCGGTTCTGCACTTGCACCTGCGCCTTGTCGACATCGGTGCTCAGGGCAAAGGTGATGGTGAGGGTCATCACGCCGTCGGCGGTCGCCTGCGAAGACTGGTAGAGCATTCCCTCCACGCCATTGATCGCCTGCTCGAGGGGACTTGCGACAGTCTCCGCGATTACTTTGGGGTTTGCGCCCGGGTAGTTCGCCTTCACGATCACCGTCGGCGGGACGACCTCCGGATACTCGCTGATCGGAAGCGTGGGCAGCGCGATAAGGCCCGCGAGAAAAATCAGGGCCGAAAGGACGCCCGCGAAAATCGGGCGGGTGATGAAAAATTGCGAGAGTTTCATGGATCAACGCACCACGTGAAGGGCAACGCTCGCCTGGGCGAGACGCGAGACCGCATCGACCGGACTTGCGGCGCTGGTTTGGGAGGCCACCTGGGTGAGGCCGTCCGCGGCGTCGCTCATGGCAACGCGCGTGGGATCGACGCTCTGCCCGGGCCGGACATGCTGCATGCCGTTGACGACGACGAGCTCGTTCGGGGCAAGTCCCTGCGTTACGATCCGCAGGCCGTTTATCTCGGGACCGAGTTCCACGAGGCGGTACTCGATTTGGTTGTCCTTGGTCAGCGTCAGCACGAATTTCTTGGACAGATCCGTACCGACGGCACGATCCTCGATGAGGACACTGTCATGATCTTCGCCGCCGACGAGCCGCACGCGCGCAAACAGGCCCGGCGTGTAGCGGCCGTCAGGATTGGCCAGCGCGGCTCGCGCGCGAATCGTGCCGGTGGTGGCATCGACCTGGTTGTCGATGAAGTCAAGCTGCCCCGGATGCGGATAGCCGTTCTCGTCGACGAGTCCAATGTAGACGTCGGAGGCGCCAGTACCCGTGGGCGTATGCTCATGCTTCGCCTTCGCATAGCGCAAATAGGTCTGCTCATCGGCGTCGAAGTACACGTAGACCGGATCATCGGAAACGAGCGTGGTCAAAAGGCTGGCGCTCGTCACAAGGTTTCCTGCGGTTATGATGGCGCGTGAGACGTGGCCGTCGATCGGGGCGCGCACTTCCGTGAACTCCCGATTCAGGCGCGCTTCCGCCAGCGATGCGTCGATCGAACCCAGGGCGCCCTGAGCTGAGGCCTCGGCCGCCACCTGCCGTTCGTATTCCTCGCGCGAGATGGCGTGTGCGCTGATCAGACGTTCGGCGCGTGCGCGATTGGCCTTGGCAAGCTCGAGGTCAGACACGCTGCGCGTACGCTCCGCGACGAGCCGGTCGACTTCCGCCTGGTAGGGACGCGGATCTATTTGGAACAACAGCTGGCCTTTCTTCACGCGTGCACCATCCGTGAAGGCAACGCGGTCCACGTAGCCGCTCACTCGCGGACGGACATCCACCGTGTTCACGGCTTGCAGACGGCCGCTGAATTCCTCCCATTCACGCAGCGGCCGGTGGATCACTTCCGCCACCTGCACTTGAGGCAGGGCGGCGTGCGCCGCAGCCTGCGGTTTGGCGTGAGAATGTCCGACGCTGGAATAGAGCAGAATGCCTGCGATGGCGGCGAGACCAAGTAGAACGGGCAGCGAGCTTTTGTAAAAGGCGTGTTTGAGAGGCACTTGTAGACTCCGATCCGATATTTGAGAACTTGACTTACGGCCGAAACGCACCGATGCTATGTCACGTGTGTTACCGGTCAGTAACTGAAGTGCTACGTTACTGACCGGTCAGTCACATGTCAAGTGGAGTCCTTATGAATCAAGCTAAGACGACGCAAGTGGCTGTAGCGGAAGAGATTATTTCTTCCGCCCCGAAGTCTCGCGTGCGCGATCGCATCATGAAAACGGCCAGCGATCTCTTTTATCGCTACGGGATTCACGCCGTCGGCGTCGATACCATCGCGAGCGAGGCCGGTACCAACAAGATGAGCTTCTACCGCAATTTCGCCTCCAAGGACGAACTGGTGGCGGAGTATTTGCGCGCGGAGGAGCGGGAGGGCTTGCTCTGGTGGGATGAAACCCTCGCGGCGCATGCGGGCAATCCGCGTCAGCAATTAGAGTCGCTGTTCGATATGTTGGTGCAGAACAACCGCGATGAAGATTGCCGGGGTTGCGCGCTCGCCAATGCCGCAGTGGAGATCACCGAGCCCAGCCATCCGGCGCGTCCCGTGATCGAGAAGTACAAGGCCGATATGCGCCGACGCTTTCGCCAGCTCGCGCGCGAAATACAAGCCCGCGAACCCAATGCGCTGGGCGACTCGCTGATGCTGTTATGGGAAGGAGCTTATCTCACCCGCTTGACCATGGGCGCGGATGGTCCCGTGCAAGGTGCGGCGAGGGCGGCGCGCGCGTTGATCGCGGCATACACCGACTGAGCCCGGGTGCGGGGGAGGGCGCTCAGATCGCACTAACCCTAACGCTCTTCACAATCATCTCGGCGGGGTAATCGGACTGAATCAGATCCGCACCCGCCGACAGTCGGTCCGGCGAGACGCTATCGATAGGCTGCACGTTCAATTCGTTGAAGGGCCATTTGCCGCCGACTGCGAAATTGATGATCAGGTACATGTCTTGGTGAAGTGAGGGCGGAGTGGGCTGTTGCCAGTAAACCTTGCCGTCGAACGATGCGGTGATGGATTCCGCTGTCCAGTTGAGATCATACCGATGGAAGCCTACGGAAGGATTCGTGGCAATATCCGCCCACTTGCCAATCCCGCCTCCCGGAGCACCCTTTGGCACCAACGCGCCATAGTGAAGTTGCTGTTGGTGTTTTCCCCAAGGCATCGATTCGAATACATCGATCTCGGGCGGCCACTGATGCGATTCTGCCAGCAACCATAAATCCGCCCATGAGCCGCGCGCCGATGGCAATTGGGCGACCATACTGACATTGCCGTATGTGAATGATTTTCGCGACAGCAGCATGCCCGAACCAAAACGTCGATAGCCTCCGATTTGATAAGCCGACTGTTGCGCGGCGTTCAGCAGCGAAGCCTTGACGTGCAATCCGTCCGACTGAATTGAAAAAGGGTCGTAACGCAGGTCAATGGGAATAAGACTTCCCTTGATCTTGCTCATAAGGGGCGTGACATAGGTTTGGCATTCCGCGTTGCCTGCCAACCAGTTGGTGCCATCTCCGTAGCTATCCGGCCATTTGGTCCCCGGCCAGAACGTAAAGGCCCATCGGCTGGAATCGGGATACAGTTTCTTGCTTCCGTTCGGCATTGTAATTTCTACACCCCGAAAATCGTCCTCGATGATGGCAGATGGCGATGCTGCAAGGCAGTGCATCGCCGGAAGCAATATGCCCGCACTTGATGCAGTGTAAGAAAGGAAATTGCGCCGATTCATGTGGTCAAACTCCGTGTCTGTGGCTTCACACCATATGAACATTGTTTCGGTCTGGACTCAACGCGGTGATTCAGACACACTGAATTTCGAACCTAAGGAGCTGCGCGTGCCAACATCCGCACAACACCATCAGCGTCTGATTCTTCTCGAGTTCAATGAACTATGCCCACATTTGGTGGATCGGTTCATCGACGAAGGAGCATTGCCCAACTTCAAGCGCCTACGTGATGCATCAGAAACCTTCATCACTCACACGAATGAAGAGGTACTCGAGCCGTGGATCCAATGGGTCACGGTACATACCGGGGTACCGCTCTCCGAACACGGGATCAAGGATCTCGATGAGGCAGAGAAGGTAACGCACAACACCTTTTGGGACGGCCTCGCCGAGGAGAACGTGCTGTTGATGTCGCCGATGAACGTAAAATTTCGCCGGCGCAATCAATGGCTGTTCATGCCGGACCCATGGGCGGCCTCGCAGGTACCATCAGCAGAACTCGAACCTTTTTACAATTTCGTTCGTGCCGCGGTCAACAGTCACGCGCGCACCGACCGGCTCGATCTCAAGGTGGCGGCCAGGGCCATGCGATTCTTGCTGGCGCACGGACTGACGTTAAATACCCTCGCCGCGGCTTTCAGCCAGCTGTTCGTCGAGAAATTGGGTCGCCGCGACGCCAAGTGGCGCCGCGCCACGATTCTCGATCGCCTGCTATGGGATGTTTTTGCGCATTTTTGGCGCGGACCGCGGCAACCGCGTGTGGGGATATTCTTTTCGAATGCCACGGCCCACTATCAACACAAGTATTGGTCGCACCACGATCCGTCGATATTCTCCTTGAAGCCGAACGCCGACGAAATCGGAACTTACGGTAATGTCATCCGCTTCGGCTACCAAGCCCACGACCGGCTGATTGGAAAAGCCATGGCCCTCGCCGGATCGGATACGGCGATAGCGCTCTGCACCGCGTTGAGCCAGCAGCCGATGCTCGACTACGAAGTCCGCGGCGGAAAGCAGATGTTTCTGGTCAGGGACTTTGCCGCGTTGCAGGCGGCGCTGGGCGTGCGCGCGACAGCGCGCGCCGAGGCGCTGATGGCAGAGGAGTCTTGGCTGCATTTCGCCACGGAGGCGGAGGGCGCCGACGGGTATCGAAAGATTTCATCCGCCAAGACCGGCGACGGGCGTGCGCTATTCAAGCTGCGTGGATTCGACGGCAAGTCGTTCATCATTGGCTGCGGAGTTTTCGCCACCGAAGTGGACGCGCGTACGACCATCGTCAACGAGGCGGGCGCGTCGGTACCCTTCCATGAACACTTCCTGCAAATGGAAACCGTGACCACCGCCAAGCATCATCCTGACGGCATATTGTGGATAATGTCCGGCCATCCGTCGCACGGCGCGCCCAAGACTGGCTTTGCCGAGACTCTACCGCTGACTCATGTACGGGGTAAGCTCGAACAGGCGCTGGCATTCAACTCTTGACTCGGCCGGGATCACGACTTGCGGGGATGCACAGGTTGACTCTTCGCCGGCGGATCGGCGTCCACGACTTGGAGCATGGGTCCGCTCGATTGCGGATAAAGCGCTTCATTGGTCACAAATAACGTTGCCCCCGGCGTGAGTATCGAATTGAGCCGGGCCGGGAAGCCGGCAGGCAGTTTGATTCTGGCCACCGCGTTCGGATCCACCTGCGTACCTTGTTCTCCGATGTGTCCGGGTACGCCGATTCTCAACCAACTAAATTTGCTTGGATCCGGAACGTAGGGATCGGGCACGGTGCTCGGGGCTTCGCTGAGCACCAGCGCATGATTGACGAGCGGCGCATCGCCGGTGACGGTCAGTCGTGCCCGGCCGATCTCTATCCCGTTGCGATAGACGACCATGAGTCGGCTGGCTTGACTGAGCACAATGCTGACCGGCCCGCTCGGAGACAATTCAGGTTGCCAATGCTCATCCTCAGTGGGCGCAAAAGTCTCGGGCTCGACCGGCTGGCCGCCGGCAGACTTCACCGGAGCGAGATACCCGGGATGCGCCACCTGCTCTGGTGCAGTTTGCTCGGTGCCAATCACCACTGTCATGCCGTTGGGCGAGATGGCGAAGAGCAGTTGTGCGAACTCGCTTGGCAAGTGAATGCAACCGTGCGATTCGGGATAGCCGGGCAATCCCCCGGCATGCAGTGCGATGCCGCCCCATGTGAGCCGCTCCATATAGGGCATCGGCGCGCCGTCATAGATGGTCGATCGATGCTCTTTTTGCTTTTGCAGCACCGTGAAGACTCCGGTAGGGGTCAGGTGCCCCGGACGGCCGGTGCTCACGGTAGTCGCCCCAATCAAGATGCCGTTGCGATAAACATACGCTCGCTGTTCTGTGATGCTGACGACCATGACCACGGGACCGGTGCTCACGGCTTCGCCCATCCACAGAAACTCGCCTTTCTTCAGCTGATTGATAGGCGTATCGATGGGGACCGAGGTTTTTGCGCCCCAAAAAGGCACTGAATCGGCCAGCGCGGGCGCCTGCAACACCATGCCCGTAGCACTCAGCACCAGACAAAGCGAATGAATCCCTCGACGCATAGTAGTCACCTGAACTTCCTCAACTTAAAAGAGTCCAATTGCAACTCTACCCGCGCTGGAGTTCAACGTCTTGGTACTTTCGCGTCGTCTTTTTATCAATCTTGCGCTTGCCGGCGTTGCTTCCGGGTCGGCGGGAGCCGGTCTTGCGTTCGGAAGGCCAGAAAGTGTCGACGGCCGGATAGACCCGAGTTTGCTGCGGCGCGCGCTCGGCGCTCTGAAGCGACATCAGGGCAGCATCAGCGACCGGGATTTTATCGGCGTCGCCGATTTCTCCCTTCCTTCGCGCACGCCAAGGTTCCACTTGGTGAACCTCGGCGATGGTAGCGTGCGGTCGCACTTGGTTGCCCATGGAAGGGGCTCCGACCCTTCTCATACGGGATGGCTGGAACGCTTCTCCAATGAGCCTCGCTCCAATGCGACCTCCGCCGGAGCCTATCGAACGGGTTCTCTCTATGCGGGTGCCCATGGTCGATCGATGCGGCTCGAGGGACTCGACCCCACCAATAGCAATGCACTTTCTCGGGCGATCGTGGTTCATGGTGCCTGGTACGTGAATGAGGAAATGATCGGCCACTCCGGCATGCTCGGTCGCAGCCAGGGCTGCTTCGCCGTCGCCGACTCCAGCCTGCCCGAAATCGTGGCACGGCTTGGGCCGGGCCGCCTGATCTACGCGGATAAAGCGTAGAGGTCGAGGCCGCCACTCGGGCGGCCTCGCCTTTTTTACGACTGCTGAAGCGTGATGTGCATGCCATTCGCCGACAGGTTGAATCGCAACCCACCGGTCTGCGAGTGCAGCTTGATGACGACGCCTTTCTGGTTCTTGAGATAGGCGACCGAGCCACCCTCAATGATCGTCAGGCCGGCTGTTACCGCCGAAAAATCACCGCTGAGATCAGCCGGCGTGGTCAGGTTGTATACCTCGCCCTCGGCGGTAATACCGGCTCCGCCCACATCGGCGACGGAGACGCCCGAGAGTTTGAACTTGTACTGCTTTTGGTCTTTGCTGTAGTAGAGGGTGCCGTGACCCCAGGTGTATCCGATGCCGACGGCAACCGAGCCTCCGCTGAGCCAAACGTAGGCTGAAGGTATGGCTCCGTCCGCGACAGGGGACGGCGAGGATGCACCATCTGCCGCCGCGGCGGCGCCGGATACGAAGACGATGGCAAAGAGACTCAGAAATAACTTGTGCATGGTTTGTTACTCGTAGGGCCGATGAAAGGAAGCAAATGCGGCGTGTCACTCGCGCGCTCGATCCGGCGGAGTGGTGCCATCACCGGTACTATCCTGCCGATCGCGAATCGGAAAGGCTTGAACCGATTTGTCCTTACTTGGCGAAAAATGCCATTGCGTAGCGATACGTGGGTATCGTCAATCCCGCTGTGCGCTGAGCAGGTGCGTTGTCTTTGGCCCATCACCGATCTGAAAACGCCGTACAGCCTGCTCCGAAATCCGATCGCTCTTGGTCACGCGCCGGTGCTGCCGCAGATGTTCGAGCCAGGAATCCGTGAGAAAGGTCTCGATGAAGCGACCCTCGTCGGCCGGGTCCTCGAAAATGCCCCAGTCGTAAGCGCCGTCTCGGCGGCGTTCACGCGAGTTCTGGCCGAGCGCATGAAGAAACGCGGTCCGATTCTTCGGGTCGATACGGTATTCCACCGTGACCAGAACCGGGCCTCGGTCGGGTTCGATGGCATGAGTCGTGACCGGGTCGGGCCAATGCATGGACGGCGAGAAATCAACATTCACCCCGGTCTGTAACTTCCACCGCCATGTGACAGGAATTCCGATAGCCGCGCCCGCCGCAGCGAGCAGCAGCGCCGCCGGCAAACCGGCAACAACGGCAAGTTGACCCCATATCGCGCTCCCCAGGGTCAACGCGCCGAACATCACAGTCACATACATGGCGAGACCACGACCCCGGACCCACTCGGGCAAAGCAACCTGCGCCGAGACGTTGAGGCTGGCCACCGCGGCGATCCAGGAGGCGCCCGCAATAAAGCTCGCAACAATCGCGATCGCGGGGTGTCGAGCGAGAGCGTACAGCGCCGTTGCGAGCGCAGTACCGAGACTGGCAGCTGCAACCAGAGAATCGGCTCCCAACCTTTCCCTGAGCCGGCGCAAGATGAACGCGCCGCCCACGGCTGAAGCGCCGACGGCACCGAGCAGCACGCCGTACAGCGCGGGACCGCCGGCGATCTGCGTGCGAGCGACCAGTGGCAGGAGCGCCCAGTACGCGCTGCCAAATAGGAAGAATGCAATCGTTCGAATCAGCGTTGCTCGAAGATGAGAGTTATAGCGCGCATAACGAAGCCCGGTGCGAATGGCACCTCCAAAAGGCTCGGGCGGCAGGGCTGAGGCGCTTCTCGCGGGTGCGCGCCACCAGATCAGAGCCGCGATGACCCCGACATTGCTGAAGGCGTCAAGCCAGAAAGGTGCTGCAATGCCAAGGGCGCCGACGATGACACCCCCGAGCGCGGGCCCGCTCGCACGGCTCACATTGATGCCCACACTGTTGGCAGCAACCGCCGACGGCAAATCGGGTTTTGGCACCAGCTTGGCCACCACAGACTGCCACGCGGGTGCAGTCATGGCAGAACCTACGGACACGATGAAACTGAATAGCAGCAAACTGACCGGTGTGATCAGACGCAGCCATACCAGCGCGGCAAATGCCGCAGACACAATGGTGATCGTCGATTCGCCAACGATCAGAAAACGACGCTGATTCACGATATCCGCGAGCGCGCCCGCGGGAATTGCAAACAAAAACATCGGCAGACTGTTGGCGGCCTGCACCATCGAGACGATGAACGCGTTGGGGTCAAGGCTCGTCATGAGCCACCCGGAAGCGACGCTGTACATCCAGCCGCCGATGTTCGAGACGACCGTCGCAATCCAGATGACGGTGAATGCCCTATGACGAAACGGGCTGCCCGGCCGGGCGACCGGCGGTGGGGACGAGGTGGTCAGAGGATCATTCATTGGAGAAGCGACTATACGCGCGGCCCGTGCCTGCATAGTAGGCTGAGATATACTGTAGCGGTCCCAGAGTCGAGGAATTACCGTGTTTTGTGAGGTTGACTACCTTCCTGCAAGCCAGGACCCCGAGCTGTTGCGCCGCCTGCTGCGCGCGAAGGACCGGATGGACGCAAACTCGCACGAGGCGTGGCCCGTGCGGCGGCTGGCGCGCGTCAGTGGCGTTTCGGAGGCGCATTTCGCGCGATCGTTCAAACAGGCCTTTGGCGTCCCGCCGCACCGGTACCTGCTCACCCGGCGCATCGAGCGAGTGATGGCGCTGCTCCGCGACACCGATCTGTCAATCACCGAGATCGCCTTCCAGGCGGGCTGGGAGAGCCTGGGCACTTTCGGGCGCACCGTGCGCGACGTCACCAGTGAGAGCCCGGGCGCAATTCGGGCGCGTTGGAGGGTCACGGCGCGCGAGCTCGGTCGCGTGCCTGCCTGCTTCGTCAGCGCCGCGCACCGGCCACACCTCACGATGGCAGTTTCGGAGAAGCGTCGCCGTGCGGGCGGCGGTATAAAAGGGGTCCGAAGTGCGCAGGAGGTCCGATGAGCCAGGGTGTTGGAGTGGTAGGTCTGTACGTGCGCGATCAGGACGAAGCGCTCGCCTTCTACGTTGAGAAGCTCGGGTTCCGCGTCCACACGGACGTGCGGAACGGTGAGTATCGCTGGCTCACGGTGCAGCACCCGGACCAGCCGTCGTTCCAGCTCGGCTTGTTCGCGCCGGGGCCGCCGGTGCTCGACGCGGGGACGGCGCAGTCGCTGCGCGCGATCGTGGCGAAAGGGGCGATGCCGCCTCTCGTGCTGGCCGTGGACGACTGCCGCACCGCCTACGACCGGATGCGCGCCCGGGGAGTGGAGTTCACGCAGGAGCCCATGGACCGCTATGGGACCGTGGACGCCGGCTTCCGCGATCCGTCGGGAAACGGGTGGAAGATGATCGAAGCGCGCCGCTGAGCTTCCATGCCCCTCGGAATTGCTGTCGCGCCGATAACCAGAGTAGTGCTCATTGCAGCGAGTGTGCTGATCCTGGCCGCTCCGCCCAGCATGGCGCAGGAGCATCAGCATCCGAATGGCGAGAAGCTGGGAGCGGTATATTTCGCCACATCGTGCAATGAAGAGGCGCAGGCAGAATTCAACCGCGCGGTAGCCCTGCTGCATTCCTTCCAGTTCAGCCGTGCTATAGAAGGATTTAACGCGGTGCTGGGAGAGGACCCGGCGTGCGGAATCGCCTACTGGGGAATTTCGCTCAGCGATTGGAGTAATCCTTTCGCCTCCGGAATAAAAGACAAGCGCCAGTTGCAACTCGGGCGGGAGAGCGCGGAGCGAGGCAAAGGCGTAGGCGCGAAAACGGAGCGCGAACGCGCCTATCTCGCGGCTGTCGGCAAGTTGTACAGCGACTTCGAAAGCACGTTGCAGCCGGCACGCTTGCGCAATTATCGCGACGCCATGGAGGAGATTGCGGCGAAATATCCGGAAGACCATGAGGCGCAAATCTTCTACGCGCTGGCGCTCGCGGCTGCGGAAGATCCCGCGGACAAAACCTACGCGGGGCGGCTCACGGCGGGAGCAATCCTCGAGAGATTGTTTGAGCAGGAGCCGACGCACCCTGGGATTGCGCATTACATCATCCATACATATGACGTGCCGCCGCTCGCTGGGCGGGCGCTGGTTGCGGCGCGGCGTTACGCGGATATCGCACCCGATGCACCTCACGCGCTGCACATGCCGTCGCACACATTTACCCGCTTGGGTTTCTGGCAAGAGTCCATCGACAGCAACTTGGCGGCGGCAGCCGCGGCGCGGCGCGAGGGTCAGACGGCAGAGGAGTTGCACGCCAGCGACTACGAGATATACGCCTATTTGCAAACTGGGCAGGATCAAGCGGCGGGGCGGATCGCGAATTCCCTGCCTGAGATTGCATCGCGCTTCGATCCGAATGCGGTGCTAGCCGGCGCCGGCGGTCCCTTGGCCGGGTATTTTGCGCTCGCAGCGATCCCGGCGCGTTATGCGCTGGAGCGTCGGGACTGGAAACAGGCGGAGCAAATCGCGTTCCGGGAGACACCGTTTCCCTATGCAGATGCCATCACGTGGTTCGCCCGAGGAATAGGTGCGGGCCGTTTGGGACACGCGGCGGCGGCAAACGAGGCAGCGACAGAACTGCAGCGGATCCAAGAGCGGCTCTTGAAGGCCGATGAGCCCTACTGGGCGCGGCAAGTGGAGATCCAGCAACTTGCGGTCTCGGCGTGGGCCGCGCTAACAGAGGGCAACCACCAGGAAGCACTGCGGCGGATCAAATTGGCCGCCGAACTGGAAGACGGGACCGAGAAAAGTGCGGTGACACCCGGGCCGCTGGCCCCGGCGCGGGAGTTGCTGGGCGAGATGTTGCTGCAGATGCATGAGCCTGCGAGGGCATTGGAGCAATTTGAAGCGACGCTGAAGAAGGAACCGCGGCGCTTCCGCTCGCTCTACGGAGCGGCGCACGCCGCGCAGCTCAGCGGAAACCGCGATACGAGTCAGAAGTATTTTCGCGAGCTGTTGCAGGTATGCGTTCGCGCCGACAAGCCCACAAGGTCCGAACTCGAAGAGGCGCAGCGGGCGATGCCACGCTGAGGGTAGCGGCGGAAAGCCGCGTTGCGCGTTCTATAGAAGTGCTCATTGGTCGCTACTGAGTGACGGTAATGGCATTGGCCACTCGCTCACCTTGTTTCTTGCGAGCTGCCGCCTCCAGGATCAGGTCAGCGATCTCTCCGGAATGCGAGACCAGCGAGAGGTGCCCTGCGTTCAGCTCAATCGTATGGGCGTTCATTCGATTTGCCAGAAAACGCTCGAGGTCGGGCGATATAGTCTCATCCAGCTTCGACACTGCGTACCAGCTTGGCTTTGTCCGCCAAGCAGCGACTGTGGTACGTCCGGCAAATAGCGTGGCGGCGGTCGGTTGCTGCACGGCATACAGTACTTCTGCCTTTTCATGCGGGACGCCGTTTGCGAAGTACTTGATGAAAGCTTCCTCGGAAATCGTGGTGAATCCGTCGTGGTTTTGTACGCCGGCCCTCACCGGCATGGTGGGAAACTTACCCGATAGGGCCACGAAATCCTCGTTCGCGTCCGGTGCTCGAGCCGCGACACGAGCCGTCGGCCCATGCGCCGTGCACCAACACAACGTTGCGTGCCTGCACCGGTGCAGTTGTTTGCGCGTCAACGCGGCATGCCATGAGTGGCAACGAAAGCACGCCCACGGCAATCACTGTCCATTCCTTCACTGTTCTCATTCATCGATCTCCTTCACTTACCTTTGAAGACCGGCAGAGAGGCCGAATTATTTCCGCGGATCGGGATCCCAGGTTTGATTACATCAAACGTGGGGGCGTGCCCTATGATCAAAGCGCGGCCGAGGTCGTTGGGATTCAGTGTCCGAGCTTGTTTAGCCCCCTTGCTAGAAGTCTGCAGATCATTGGCAAGAAACATGGATAACGATCGGCGTAATCGACTCGCACTTACGTTCCCCTTGTCAGTTATTGGGGCACAGTTCATTCAAGCTGCATTCAGAGCTCGTGACCGCGACTGTGAGGCGGCAAGAGAATACATCGCGCATGCAGTGGCGCTGCTTTACGAAAATCCCCGCTTCGAGCCGAGTGTCACGCGTGGGCTGTGCAGGGTATGTGAGGCCGCCGCGGCACAGATTTTCCCGACAACCTACCGCTCACTGTCACGCCGAGAAGCCGACGTTCTTCAAATGATCGCAGGGGGCATGTCCAATAAATGCATTGCTAGGTCGTTAGGAATCGCTCCCGAAACGGTCAAAACACACGTCAAGAGCATCTTGAGGAAACTCAAGGCGCGCACGCGGGCTCAAGCGGTGGCTCGTGCAGAGGCATCGGCCTGCTTTGTGTCCCCCCAATCGGGGGATGGAGAGCTCTAGGGCCATGATGCACGATCAAGCTCTTTGACCATCCGCGCGCGCCGGCGCGGTGCGCTTACGTTCCTAAGGAGCAGGCGGACTGACATGATCATCGCGAATATTGACGACTATCGCAAGCAATGCGAAGCCAGACTTCCCCGATTCCTGTACGACTACATCAGTGGTGGTTCTTACCAGGAGAACACGCTGCGAGCGAATATCGCGGAGCTACAGGGCACGCTGTTGCGCCAACGTGTGTTGGTGGACGAATCGCATCTCAACTTGTCGATTCATTTGTGGGATCAGGCAATGTCACTGCCAATCGTCCTCGGGCCCGTCGGTATGGCCGGAATGTACTCGAGCCGCGGCGAAGTCAAAGCGGCCAATGCGGCGAAGGCGGTTGGAATTCCGTTTACGCTGTCGACCATGGGGGTGTGCGATGTGCACGAGGTTGCGCAAAAGACCGGCGTTCCCCCTTGGTTCCAGCTCTACATGCTCAAAGACCGTGGTTTCGTCAAGAGTGTGATCGAACGATTGGTTTCTGCAGGCTCGAAGGTGTTGGTGTTCACCGTCGATCTTGCGACTCCCGGGCGGCGTTACAGCGAGGTGCACGACGGGATGGAGAAGGACCCGACGCTTCTGGGGATGTTGGGGTTCGTAGCTCAAGGCGCGACGCACCCCCGCTGGGCGCTCGATATAGTCACTAAGGGCTGGCCGCTGAAGTTCGGTACTATCGCGGAAGCAATGCCCAAAGGCGTCCCGTATGGAAAATTTGTTCACGACAATTTCGATGCATCGACTACCTGGAAAGACATCGAGTGGGTGCGGTCGATATTTCCGGGAAGGATTATTTTGAAAGGCATTCTCGACCCCGAGGATGCCAAGCGCGCCGCACAGACAAATATCGACGGGATAGTGGTGTCAAACCACGGCGGCAGGCAGCTCGATAGCGTGACATCGACCATTCGTGCCTTGCCGAAGGTTGTCGATGCCGTTCAAGGTAGAGTCCCGGTGTTTATGGACGGTGGCATTCGTTCAGGCTTGGACGTGTTGAAAGCGCTGGCGCTGGGCGCCAAGGCATGCTTCGTCGGGCGGGCCTGGGCATATGCATTAGGGGCGGCAGGCGAATCAGGGGTACGAGACATGTTGGACATCCTTAGGGAGGAACTCAGGGTCGCCATGATTCTGACCGGATGTAGTGACGTCAACCAAGCCACTCCAGGCTTGTTGCTCAAGGATTGACTCTAGAAATGCAAATTGAATCAGTTGGTTAGCACCATTTAGCGGCTGGACCGCATGATCGGCGGTTTGGTGAGGCGCGCGAAGAGCACGCCCGCAACCGCGCCAACTGCCATTTGCGCCGCGAGGCCGGCCGAACCGCGCGCGCCGAAAACACCCACCGTTCCCAGCACACTCCTCATGACCGTAAATAGCACGAAGATCGCCAACGCGCCGGCGACGGCGAAGATGGTCGCGCGAAATCCGGTGAAGCGAACCAGGGCGCCCGCAATCAGGAATGCGACAAACAAGGCGATCGAGGTCAGGGCGCAATAAGGCAGAAACATGCCGAAAAGATCATGCGCGGCCCAGGAGATGCGATCGGCGAATGGAATCGCGGCCGGCATCGTTCCATCGGCGTCGCCCGCGGCACCGGACCATGCCCGTTGAACGAAATACGAGTGGGCGGCCGAGCCCAACAACACCATCGCGGCGGCAGCGACGACAAATGCGGCTACCCGGCGTAGGATCCAAAGCTTCCACGACTGTGTCACGGGCGAGTCCTTTCAAGAGCAGATGTCCATCATAACGGATGATCGTTCCATCCAGAATATTGGCACACACGTGTCAATTCTACTCGTCGCGGTGGCGGCTGCGATTTGTGCAACGGCGACGGCCGACCCGGCACCCGAGTCTGTCCGTGGAGCACCGCCACCGCCGCCGCCGGCCAAGGTGATCAAGACCGGCTATAAGGTCACCGAGATCGCGAAGGGGCTGGATCATCCGTGGTCGATGGCGTTTTTACCGGATGGTTCGATGTTGGTCACCGAGCGTGTGGGTCGGTTGCGCCTGATTCAAGGCGGATTGTTACGGCCTGAGCCGATCGGCGGTGTTCCCGCGGTGCATACCGGCAGCCAAGCGGGGCTGTTCGACATCGTCCTGCATCCGAAATTCGCACAGAACAATGTCGTCTATCTCACCTATGCGGCGGGAACGAAGGCGGCAAATGGTACGCAAGTGGCGCGCGCGCGCTTCGACGGCAGCACGCTGCAGGATCTGCACGTGATCTTCAAGGCAATGCCCTTGAAAGATACCGACAACCACTACGGCGGCCGAATGGCCTTCCTCCCCGACGGTACGTTCGCGCTCACCATAGGCGAAGGATTCGAATATCGCGAGAAAGCGCAGGACTTGACGTCCGATCTCGGGAAGATTGTTCGCCTGAACGAAGACGGCGGCGTTCCGCAGGATAATCCATTCGTCGGACAGGACTCCGTCCGTCCGGAAATCTACACTTGGGGCCATCGCAACGCGCAGGGCTTGCTCTTCGATGTACAAAGCGGACGGCTTTATGAAACAGAGCATGGTCCGCGCGGCGGTGACGAACTGAACATCATCGTGGCGCGCAGGAACTATGGCTGGCCGGTTATCACCTATGGCATGGACTATTCCGGCGCCTATGTTTCACCTTATACCCAGCGCCCGGGGCTCGAGCAGCCGGTGATTTATTGGACGCCGTCGATCGCGCCGTCGGGACTCGCGATGTATCGCGGTGATAAGTTTCCTGCTTGGCGGGGTGATCTTTTCGTTGGGGCGTTGGCGTTTAGGCATTTGCGCCGCGTCCATCTGGATGAGCGCGGAAACGTCGTCGATCAAGAGCAATTACTGAACGATCTAAACTGGCGTATTCGCGACGTGCGCGCGCCGCCGGACGGTTATCTCTATGTCTGCACGGACGAAGCCGACGGACGCGTCCTGCGGCTCGAGCCGGCAAGATAAGGAGTCCGAGCGTCAGGATCAAAATTCTTTGACGCGGCGCAACGCGTGTTTCTGGCTGTTTTGAATGCTCGTAGGCATGATGGGCGAACGGGAGGACAGCTCTGAACGAAGCCATGGATGCACGATTGAGCGACCAAGTCTACGAATGTTCCTTCGTGCCCGAATCCTGGCCCCGAGTTCTCGGCCAACTGGCGGCACTGGCAGAAGCGCGTGTGGGATTTCTTTTCATCTCCAAGGACGACATACACCATTGGACCAGTTCGACCGACGCCGGCGTGGAGGCGCTTGAGCCGCTGGTGAAAAGCGGCTGGGTGGCGCGGAGCGAGCGATTCAAACGGCTCCGCGCCAATCATCATAGCGGTTTCGTTACCGAACCCGACCTCTACGCGCCCGAGGAATTTCGAAACGACCCGTTTTATCGCGACATTCTGTATCCGCGTGGACTGGGATGGGCGACGGGCACTTCCATTGAGTTGCCCACCGGCGACACCTTTACCATTAGCCTGGAGCGGGAATATGTCCGCGGACCGGTCGAGCCATGTCACATCCAGACCCTGGACGAACTGCGTCCGCACATCGCCCGCAGCGCCTTGATGAGCGCGCGGTTGCAGCTCGAGCGGGCGCGTGCCGCGAGTGCAACTCTGGCTGCCATCGGCCTCGCGGCCATGTTGCTAGATGAGACCGGCAAGGTTCTGGCCGCGAACAACCTCATCGAGGTGCTGGATGGCTATATCCGCTGGCGAGCGCACGACCGCGTCTCGCTGTGCGAGAAGTCCGCGGACGAATTGCTGCGCGGCGCGATTGCCGCTATTGCACATGGCGGAGAGGAAAGAGTGGGCGTGCGATCCTTTCCGGTGCGCAACAGCGTCGCGGAGGAAGCGATGGTGGTGCATGTGATTCCGATCCGTCTGGCGGCGCGCGATATCTTTGTCCGCTGCGCCGCTGCAGTGGTGTTGACGCCCGTGACGCTTCCGCAGGCACCTCCGGTCGAACTGGTGCGATCGTTGTTCGATCTGACGCCGGCCGAAGCGCGCGTCGCGCGTGGCCTCGCCAGCGGAAAAACCGTGGAGGATATCGCCGCGGATGGCGGGGTATCTGAGAATACAATCCGTACCCATGTGCGCGGCGTTTTGCAGAAGACCGGACGTAGCCGCCAAGCCGAGGTCGTCGCTCTGCTCACGGGAATCTACGCACCGCTGCACGTAAAGTCGCTGTAAGCGGATGGTCCTCATCAACATTGAGGAGGCGCGGACTGCAGGGGCCGCTTTATAGTCGCGATCGAGCAAGCAGGGCGAGCAACTGTGATGGGAGGGCACCGTGGCATTGCGCGTGATTGGATCGGGGCTCGGCCGCACGGGCACCCTATCGCTGAAGTTGGCACTGGACCAGCTTGGTTTCGGGCCCTGTCATCACATGAGAGAGGTGCTCGACCACCCCGAGAGCGTACCTCTGTGGATCGATGCATTCGAGGGCCGGCCGGACTGGGAGGCGGTCTTCGAGGGCTACAATTCGACCATTGATGCTCCGGGATGCGAGTTCTGGCGCGAGCTCTCCGAGCACTATTCGCAAGCCAAGGTGTTGCACTCGGTACGCGATCCCGACGCCTGGTTCGACTCCACCCAGAACAGCATCTTTGCGCCCGGCTCCCAGAGCATCAACCCCAAGCCTCCGTTCGATCGCTTTTTCGCGCACAGCCTGCGTCCCTATCAGGGTGGGATGCATGATCGCGCTTTCATGACCGACTACTTCCGTCGTCACAGTGTCGAGGTCGAGCGGACTATTCCATCGCACCGACTGCTTGTCTATGAGGTCAGCCAGGGTTGGGGTCCGTTGTGCGCGTTCCTCGGCGTTCGGGTCCCCGAGGCGCCGTTCCCGCGGGCCAATACCCGCGAGGAATTCGCCGCTCGCACCGCTGCCCGTAACGCCGCTCGAGCATCCGGCAAGCCATGACGGGTCACGACGCGCACTGCAAATCCTCGCCGGCGGTAACACTTGCCTTCTGCTTTCTCACGTCCGCGCTCGAGGGTTTCGACAATTCCTCGATGGGCCTGGCGGCACCCAAACTCGTGCCGGAGCTTCATCTTTCTGCGCAGCATCTTGGACTCGTGCTGTCGGGCGTGCCGCTCGGCATGTTCCTCGGCGCCCTGCTCGGAGGACGGCTCGCCGATGCACTAGGACGCAAGACCACGTTGCTCATCGCCGTCGCAGTGATCGGATCCTTCCAGTTAGCAACGGCGTTCACACCGGGCTACATAGCGCTCATCGGTGTGCGTGTCTGTTGCGGTATTGGCATCGGCGCGGCCATATCCAATGTGATCGCCCTGGCATCAGAAGCCGCCGGCGAGACCGGCAGCGTCTTCAACGTTACCTTCGTCATGGCCGGTTTGCCGGCCGGTGGCACCGTCGCCTCGGTGATCGCTATCGCGGGCGGTGAGCAGGGCGACTGGCGAACCAACTTTTTCGTTGGGGGGCTCGCGCCGCTAGTACTGGCGTCGATCATGGCGTTCGCTCTGCCGGAGTCCCGCGAGTTCCTCAAGGTTCGGACGACCGAGCCTGGTCGGCGAAGCACGGAGGGCGTCCACGCTACGTTGTTCGGTCGCGGGCGTGCCCTGGCAACGCTGTGGCTGTGGATCTCCTACTTCACCACATCCATGATCGTCTATGCGCTGGTGAACTGGACACCGGCACTCATGAATCTGAAGGGCTTCTCCAAGACCGATGCAGTCTCGGTCTACTTGCCGGTCGGAATCGGCGGTGTGATCGGCCCGATTCTGATCGGCTGGCTGATGCAGCAGCGGCGCGGCTTTGGGCTGCTGCTCTTCTGCTATGCAGGAGTCGCAGTCGGCCTGATCGGCTTGGCAGAAGTGGGACACGACTTTGCCATGGCCCTCATCGCAATCGCCGTGCCCGCGACTCTCGTGCAGGTCGCGTCCCTCACGCTGGCGGGTCTCGCCCCGCAGTACTACCCGACGCGGAGCCGCGGCACAGGGACGGGCGCGGCGGTGGGCGTCGCCCGACTAGGGGCGATCTGCGGTCCCGCGGCCATCGGATTCCTACTGGGCGCTGGACTCCGGCCGAACCAGGTATTGTGGTTGCTGGTTCCTGTTGCCCTGGTCGCGGGTCTCACGGCTTACATGCTCCTCGTCACTGCCAAGCCGGCCCTACAGGCGCAGCCCGAATAGCGATGTCGGCTGTCTGTCGGACCTGGAGCCCCAGGTGCAAGGGAGGTAAAGATGATGCGCGGAGCATTACTTCTGACTGCCAATTTGCTCATGGCGTGCGTGCTCAAGGCACAGGACGTGAGCTTGAGCAACGTCGAGATCAGGGTGTCCAAAGTCGCTGGTAGCGTCTACCTGCTGCGGGGAGCTGGCGGGAACATTGCGGCGTCAGTGGGCGATGACGGAATTGTGCTCATCGATGACGAATCAGCTCCGCTCGCGGATAAGGTTCAGGCGGCGCTTCAGGGGATCACCGATAAGCCAGTGCGGTTCGTCATCAATACGCATTATCACGGCGACCACATTGGTGGAAACGCCCATTTTAAGAAGCAAGCGACCCTCATCGCGCATGACAACGTGCGCCGGCGGATGGAGAGCGGCGGCTCTACGGGTAATGGAGGCTCGATGCATTTTGAAGCCAAGCCCCAAGCCAAAGACGCATTGCCTGTCATTACCTACGATCACGCGGTCACACTTCATCTGAACGGAGAGGATATCCGCGTGCTGCATTTTGCTTCCGGTCATACCGACGGTGATTCGATCATTTTCTTCCCCAAGTCGAACGTCGTGCACATGGGCGACGAGTTCGTGACCCACTTCCCGTTTGTCGATGTCGAGGCGGGAGGCAGCCTGCAGGGCATGATCAATGCCGTGGAGAACGTGATCGCCCATGTGCAGCCTGATGTAAAGGTGATTCCAGGGCACGGGCAAGTGTCGAGCCTAGGCGACCTGCGGGCCTATCTCACGATGCTGAAGGCGACGCGCGATGCGGTCGCGCACGCGCTGAAAGATGGCAAAACGCTGGATCAAATGAAACAGGCGAAGATTCTGGATCCCTGGAAGAGATACTCTGGAGAATTCGTCAATGAAGATGCGTTCCTGGAGACGCTTTACATCTCGGTGGCCGGACAGAAGAGCGCAGCACCGTGACCAGATTGCGGGGTCCACGCAACATTCGCACAACTCACATCAGAAGAACGCAAGCAACATTGCGGGCCCGAATACTAGCATTTGACGTAAGCCGGCTTTTCACGGTAAGACGGGCGCCGCGCTGCATGCGTATTCTCTCTCGGTCCACGTTCCCCGACGCCGCCAAAAGGCCACAGTGATCACCATCGAGGTCAACGGAGCATCCCGGCAAATTGGCATCGAGCCCGATACGCCGCTTCTCTGGGTGCTGCGCGACGTGATCGGTTTGACCGGCACAAAATTCGGCTGCGGCATCGCGCAGTGCGGCGCTTGCACGGTGCATATCAACGGAACCGCCATGCGATCCTGCTCGGTGCCGATAGGCACTCTTGATGGCGCAAAGATCGTCACCATTGAGGGCCTCTCCCCGGACAACAATCATCCAGTGCAGCGCGCGTGGATTGAAGAAGGTGTTCCGCAATGCGGCTACTGCCAGTCCGGGCAGATCATGGCCGTGGTTACGTTCTTAAAGAAGTATTCCGAGCCCACGGATGCCGACATCGACGCGAATATCACCAATATTTGCCGTTGCGGTACTTATGAACGTCTGCGTCGCGCCATTCATCGCGCCGCGGACATCATGAAGACCTGAGGAGGTCGCGATGCGCGGAACGGGTGTAGCTTCAACCGTGAACCGACGCGACTTCATTCTCACGGCCGTCTCCGTCGCCGGCGGCTTCATGATCGGCATCGGCACTGCTCGGGGCAGAGCGGACGTCGCGGCCATCTCGGCGCAACCCTGGAACGACAACGAATATGCGCCGCATGAAATCGATGCCTGGATCGCCATCGATCCGGATGATTCGATTTTAATCCGCTATCAACGTTCGGAGATGGGGCAGGGCAGTATGACGGCGCTGCCTATGATGATTGCCGAAGAGTTGCAATGCGACTGGTCGAAGGTGCGGATCGAGTATGCCTCGTCGAACCGCAGCGTCCGAGAGCACAGGGTCTACGGCAACATGTACTCGCACGGCAGCATGTCTGTTCGGGAGTCGCAAAAGATGGTGCAGCAGGTGGGCGCCAGCGCCCGTGAGCGCATCATTGCCGCGGCGGCGGCGCGCTGGCACGTTCCGGCATCAGAATGCGCGGCGGCGCAGAGCGTGGTGACTCATCGGCCTACAGGCCGTACGCTGCGTTACGGGGAGCTCGCCGGGGAGGCCGCGAAGGTCAAGCTCGCCAAAGAGCCCGCAATCAAGACACCCGCTCAGTTCACTTTTCTTCCCCGCCCAATCCCCCGCCTCGACTTGGTGCACAAGACTGACGGATCGGCCAAGTTCGGGATCGACGCACAGGTTCCAGGTATGGTTTTTGCCTCCATCAACGCGTGTCCCGTGCGCGGGGGCAAGCTCAAGAGTGTCGACGAGTCCGTGCTTGCGGGGGTGCCGGGAATAGTCGGCGTGGTCAAACTTGAGGACGCAGTGGCGGTTGTCGCGACCGACAGCTTCTGGCGCGCTAAACGGGCGTTGTCCCGTCTTCAGCCGGAATGGGATGTTGGCGCCGCAGGGGATGTCGATAGCGAGCAGCTTTCGAAGGAATTCCGTGCGGCGTTGACGGATCGCATGGTGGTGGCGCGCAACGACGGTGACGTCGATAAGGCGATGTCGGGCGCAGCCAACACCTTCGAGGCCATCTATGAGACACCTTATCTGTCGCACTCGCCAATGGAGCCGATGAATGCGACCGTGAATCTGCAGCCCGACAGGCTCGATGTCTGGGTGGGAACGCAGGACGCAGAGTGGGCGCTCGGCGCGGCTGCACGCGCGTCCGGCCTGAGACCGGAGCAAGTACACATTCACAACGCGTTCCTCGGGGGAGGCTTCGGCCGTCGCGATGCAAACGATGAAATCCTGCAAGCCATCGCCATCGCGAAGGTCGTCAAACGTCCAGTCAAGCTGATCTGGACGCGGGAGGAAGACACCCGCCACGACAGGTTTCGTCCGCACGCGGTGGTCGCTTTCAAGGCTGTGACCGGCTCCGACGGAATGCCGACCGCGTGGTCCATGCGTGTCGTAACCTCGTCGATCTTCAAGTCGGTTGGCATTCCGTTTCCGCCCGATAAAGCTGAGCCGCCGGCCGTCGACGGCCTGGTGAGCAGCGGCTACAACGTGCCGAACACGCGCGTGGAATTGCTCACCCGGAATACTCACTTGCCGGTGTGGTTCTATCGCGCGCCCGGTGCCAATCAGCATACTTTCGCCATCGAAAGCTTCCTCGACGAGCTCGCGTCAGCGAACCGTCTCGATCCTT
>Ga0210398_10000462_pt1 | contig 46596 bp, 41 predicted proteins | sample IncBWC4OmetaG_FD_161047 | JGI IMG/M metagenome (GOLD analysis project Ga0210398, IMG submission 161047) | Forest soil microbial communities from Barre Woods Harvard Forest LTER site, Petersham, Massachusetts, United States - Inc-BW-C-4-O | ecosystem: Environmental > Terrestrial > Soil >...
CCGGCGCGCGGCCGACGTATTCGACGAGCACCGGTACGGTGCCGCGATTATAGAAGCCGAGGAGGTGCGCCGCCCGCGTCGACACGTCGATGAGGCGGTTGTGGGCATAAGGCCCGCGGTCGTTGACGCGCACGATGAGCGATTTGCCGTTGGTCAGGTTGGTCACCCGCACGTAGCTCGGCAACGGCAAAGTGGTGTGGGCCGCGGTGATGCCGTCCTTGTCGAAAATCTCGCCATTGGCGGTGAAGCGGCCGTGGAAATCGTCGCCGTACCACGACGCCAGCCCCTCGGCGCGATAATGCGGATCGTCTTGCGGGACATAAGTCTGGCCGGCGACCACATAGGGCGCGCCGACCCGAAATGTGCCGCCGCCCTTGGGTACCGGCTCGCCGGGGCTGACCACGCGCTCGCTCGCGGACACGCCGTAACGCGCATCGACGTGCGACGAACCGCTGCAATGGGCGAGCAAAAGGCTCAAGCCGGCGCAAGCGCCGACCGCCGCAAACCGCCGCACTGCCGCACGAACCAGCATCGTCCCCGTACCCGTCGGAAAGGTATCGGGGGCTAGCGTGGTTACATTGTGGCGAAATGCGGCGAGGCGCCGCCCATAGTGAACGGACCATTGCGAACGGGCCGGCTAGCCGCTCCGCGCGATGGCTGAGTTATTCGTAAAGCGGCTTGGCGAGCGCCACGATCGCGGACGGCACATCGACCAGCTCATTGACGATTTTTTCCGCCTCGTCGCCGGTCAACGGATGCACCGGCAGCTGCTGCTTCTCCATCTCGGCGAGGAAACCCGGATCCTTCATGGTGTCGTCAAATGCCTTGCGGATGATCGCCAGATGATCCGCCGGCACCTCCTTCGACATGATGAACGGCCGGCCGACTTCGTCGCCGCCGTTGAGCAGATTGAGCAGCTTCTGCTGCTCGTCGCCCTTGGCGAAGGTGCCGATATAGACGGCGCTCTCGGGGATCTCGTCGACGCGCTTGCGGGTGAAGCGGACGAAGGCATGGACCTGGCCGTCCTTGATCCATTCCAGCGGAACGCTGCTGTAGGAGCCGCAATCGCCGTCGAGTTCGCCGCGCTCGATAGCCAGGCGCTGCTCGGCGCTGCCGGGAAAACCGAGCACCTGCTTGACCGGCGCGCGGAACACTTCGCGCAACGTGGCGCCGTTGATGTAATTGCCGGAGCCCTTGCCGGTCGAGCCGAGGACGAATTGCTGGCGGTGCATCATGTCATCCCAGCTAGAGACGCCCTTCGGCCCAAACCCGTAGCAGACCCGAAAATCCGGCGTGACGACGCCGACCCAGGCATATTTGCGGAAATCGAGATTGACCCTCTCCGGCTGCACGATCGATTGGGTGACGAGGCCGGGATTGAAGATGGTCATGACCGTGCCGTCCTTCGGCGCGGTCAGGTTGAGATAGCGCACCGAGGTGAGGCTCCCCGCCCCCGGCATGTTCTGCACGATGACGGTCGGATTGCCGGGAATGTGGTTGCCGATATAGCGCGAAAGGACCCGCGCATAGTTGTCGTAGCCGCCGGCCGGCGAGAAGCCGACCACGATGGTGAAGAGCTTGCCCTTGTAGAAGTCGTCGGCGCGCGCCTGCGGCGCCAGCGCCAGCGCGACCATCAATAGCGTCGAAAGACCAAACGCCCGGCTCTTGAACATCGCCATCCCTATCGCCGTTCTTGCGGCTGGTTGCGGTGACCGATACTACCGCGCCTCTTGCCGCCATCTGCTGCGACAAAACGCTGCCGATCTCAAGCAAAATCAGGCGGGTGCGGGGAAACGTTGCGCTTTTACGCGACACCCCAAACATTCGCGGCGGACGCCAAGCGGTCACGCCATGCGGCTGGCCGGTTTTCTATTACATTCAAGCTGTACCGTTAGCCCCCGGCGTCTCGTAAATCCGATTCAACCATCAACTGCACGAGCGATTCGAATGATGTTTTTGGACACCAACCCAGCACTTTATTGGCCTTTTCATAATTGCCAACCAATTGATCCACTTCGGCAGGTCGATAGAACGCCGGGTCCATAACCACATGATCCAAATAGTTCAGCCCTGCAATCGTAAACGCCATCTCTGTGAATTCCCGCACGGAGTGCATCTTCCCCGTAGCAATGACATAATCGTCCGGTTGCTCCTGACCTACAATTCGCCACATGGCATCCACATAATCTGGCGCGAACCCCCAGTCGCGGCAGGCCTCCAAGTTGCCCATACGTAATTCCTTCTGCTTACCCGCCGCGATCGCCGCCACTGCCGAGGTTATTTTCCGAGTCACGAATTCACGGCCGCGCCGCGGCGATTCATGGTTGAACAGCATTCCAGTCGACGCATGCAGACCGTACGCCTCTCGGTAATTACGAGTCAGTTCGTAACCCGCCACTTTACTGATTCCGTACGCCGAACGCGGGTGAAATCGCGTCCGCTCGGTCTGCGGAGTTTCCTCGACTCTGCCGAACATCTCGCTCGACCCTGCGAAATAGAACCTGCATTCGGGTGCGGCTTCGCGCACGGCACAAAGCATATGATGCGTTCCATTAATGTTGGTGTTCAAGGTGGAAAACTCATCCTCAAACGAGTAGCTAACAAAACTTTGCGCCGCGAGATGGTAACATTCATCCGGCTTGACCAGACGCACAATTCGATACAGGCTTGGAAGGCTTTCGAGTGATCCAGCGTGCAAGGTCAGCCGGCTTCGAATGCCGGCAATGCGATGCAATCGATACGCCGAATCTTCCAATGCGACGCGGCGAACGAGCCCGTGCACCTCATAGCCCTTCTCCAACAGAAACTCCGCCAGATAAGAGCCATCCTGTCCGGTGATTCCTGTGATCAGCGCTTTGCGGCGGTCCATGGCTGTAATGCTTATCTGCGTTCTGGAAAACGCCCTCAAACAATGCGGACTGTCACTCTGATTAACTTCTTCGGGCAATGTCCAAAGATTTTTTTGCCCTTTCGATTTCCTCTAAGCGGCGGCCCCCCTATTGTGACGGGCCAAGCTTTCCGGCTGCTGCTATTTAACTTGCAATTCGAATTAACAATCCAGAGCAAGCAGCGCAAGGCGATCGCGCCACGGGGGAGTGGCCGATGACCGACCCGGACCTTAAGTTCGATATGGTGGCCGCTGAACCGGCAAGGGGCGCTTGATCTGCGCGGCAAAATCCGGATTAGTGGCTGCGAAGGTGCAAGCATCTGGCACACTTGGGTTATTCATGGAAGACGAGCCGAAGAGTTCGACCGAGGCGAAAGCCGACATCTCGCCGCCCCCGGTCGCCCTTGGCGGCCCGATGTCGGAGGCCGAGACGTTATTGATTTTGCGAAACTGTATTGCGGCAAGTTGCTTTTGGTGGCCGGAGCGGCTGGATGGCAATTCCGCTTGGCTCGAGCACGCTCCCTTCGCTTTTTGGATCGTCGAAGCGCTGCGGCCGCGGGTCGTCGTCGAGCTTGGAACTCTGAAAGGTTGTTCTTATTTTGCCTTGTGCCAAGCCGTAAAGCAACTGGAATTGTACACCCGATGCTACGCGGTGGACACATGGCAGGGCGATAAGCACACCGGCTTCTACGGCGAGGAGGTATTTCGTGATCTGCGCAGCTATCACGATGTCCGATATGCGAGCTTCTCGACCCTGATCCGTTCGACATTCGACGAGGCGCTGCCGCATTTCATCGATCATACGATCGACCTGCTCCATATCGATGGATGGCACGACTACGAGCAAGTCAAACACGATTTCACATCATGGCGACCGAAAATGTCGGACCGCGGTGTGGTACTGTTCCACGACATCAACGTCCGCGAGCGCGGCTTCGGAGTCGCCAGACTTTGGGAGGAACTGTGTTCGGACTTTCCGCATTTCCAATTTCTGCACGGATACGGTCTTGGCGTGCTCGGCGTCGGCGAAAATCTTCCAGCTCCTATCCTTTCGCTTTTTGCCGCGGCCGCGAGCGAGAGGGCAACATCGCAAGTCCGCGAGGTTTACGCGCGGCTGGGTGGTACACTTTCCCTCCACTTCGCCAACGAAGGACTGACCAGCGAACTGACGCAAAAAACGGCGGACATGCAGGCTCTGCAGAACGAGGTCGCGCGGCAGTCCCGCGAAATCGAAACGCTGCAACGGAATGCTGCATTGCAGTTGGCCCAGGCAGCACAAATGGAAGCCGAGCTGATTTCGGCTCGGAGACGCATGGAGGAACTTGAGATTGCGGTTGAGGCACTCGCAGCAGCGCGTGCGGAGAATACTAAGCTCGATGCCGCCCTCACCGAGGCACGCCGAGAAAGCGCCGAACGGCAAGTCGCGCTTGGCGGACGGGCGGCCGAGTTGACGGCGGTTCGTCAACGTGTCGCTCAGGCCGAGGCAGCCGCCGCGGATCTGCAGCGCGAGCTTTCCGTTTTGCAGCACAGCGCCAGCTGGCGGATCACCAAACCGTTGCGCTGGATGCGCTCCTGGTTGGATATCCCCGCGCGCCGCGCCGCTTGGCTGCTCGGGCGTGCTTGCCGCGCGATGACCTTGCGGATTGGCGGCCGCCGCCTTCACGACTACTGCGTGAGGTTTGCAAATTTCAAATTGATCGCCGCGTCTGGCCTGTTCGATCGCAACTGGTATCTCGAGCGAAATCCCGACGTCCGCGCCTCCGGCATCAACCCGCTGCGTCATTACATCCGGCACGGCGCCTCAGAAGGCCGCGATCCGAACCCTCTCTTCGACAGCGATTGGTATCTCAACCAAAATCGCGACGTGCGCGCAGCCGGCGTCAACCCGCTGGTGCATTACTTGCGGCACGGCGCTGCCGAAGGCCGCGATCCGAACCCGTCCTTCGACGGCGATTGGTATCTCGACCGCAATCGAGATGTTCGCGCCGCCGGCATGAACCCGCTCATGCACTATCTGCGCCACGGCGCCGCCGAAGGGCGCGACCCGAAGCCGGTCTTCGAGAGCGGTCGCGGGTTCCCTCAGTGGAGGGGCCAGCCATATGCGGCAAACGTCGAGAAATGGTACGACGAGACAGCGCCGGAAATTTCGATCGTCATTCTCAATTGGAACAAAAGCGCGCTGACGATTCAATGCCTACAGCACCTGTGGGCGCACACGACCGGATATCGGTACGAGATCATCGTGTGCGATAATGGCAGTGCTGTCCAGGACTTCAATGTGCTCCAGGCGCTATCGGGCAGGTTCCGGTTGTTGCGCATCGGCGTCAATCGCTTCTTCGGCGAAGGCAATAATCTCGGTGCGCAACACGCAAAAGGCGAGTTTGTCGTTTTCCTGAACAATGACGCCTTTGTCACGATCGGCTGGCTGGAACCGCTCAGAGCTGTTTTCGATATACGTGATAACGCCGGTGCGGCCGGCCCGAAGTTCGTCTACCCGGACGGCAGGTTGCAAGAAGCCGGCGCACGGATCGAGCAAAATGGTTGCGCCGTTCAGGTTGGCAAATTCGGCAGCCCCGATGATGCGCAATACAACGAGTTGCGTGCGGTTGATTATTGCTCGGCCGCGTGCCTCATGGTGCGACGCCACACATTCGAACGCGTGCTCGGATTCGATTTGTGCTGGGATCCGGCCTACTACGAGGACGTGGATCTCTGCTTCAAGATTGCGCTGCTCGGACTCAGGACCTATTACTGCCCCAACTCGACCGTCGCGCATCTTGAGCATAGCACGACGGGGGACCCCCAGACGGGTTTGCAACTGCAAAACATCGTCGAGATCAATCGCGCGAAATTCATGCAACGCTGGGGAGAATGGATGCGCGAAAGGCGCCGGCCCGATCATCTGCTCGGTGTCATTCAATCGAACACCCGACGACAGAGCACCGCCGAGCCAAGCGTCGGCATACTCGCAACCTATCCGCTCATTCCGGGCGGCGGCGAGATGTACCTATTATCGCTGGCTGAGGGCCTTCTCCCCGACGCCAGGGTAATATTGATCACGCCGGAAGCGTATAGTCGCGTTCGACTGCTCACGATGGCCCGCGAATTGTCTCTCGATCTCCATGGGTTGGAGATTTGTACTTTGGCGGAAGCGCACCAGATGCCGAAACTCGACGTATTTGTCGCAATCGGCAACACCGTGTTACCTTCGGTCGCTGGGCTCGGCAGGCGCAATGTCTATATTTGCCAGTTCCCATTCCCAATGGAACGAACCGCCATCCTAAGCCTACGGCAATCGTGGGATGATTACGAATTGGTCGTAGTGTATTCCGAGTTCGTGCGCAGTCACATGCGCGCCGCTAGTCGTCGAATTGCATTGGCGGAAAAATCCATCCAAATTATTGCTCCGCCCGTCAATCTCGTAGACGGGGCGACCACTCGGAAGAAAAACACTATTCTCAGCGTTGGCCGGATCTTCATCGGAGGTCACACCAAGCGCCATGACGTGATGATCGAAGCTTTTCGAACGATGGTGAACCAGGGCCACAGCGAGATGGAACTCCACATTGCGGGCGCGCTGCACCCCGAGCAACAGCACCGCGAGTATTTTCTCCAGCTGCAAGAGATGGCGCGTGGCCTACCCGTCATTTTCCATCTCAATCCAAGCCGGCAGGAGCTTATTGAGCTCTATCGGGACGCGCTGGTCTACTGGCACGGCGCCGGATTCGGCGTTGACATTGCGGTGTCACCCGAGAAATGCGAACACTTCGGCATTACGGTAGTCGAAGCGATGTCGGCAGGATGCATCCCGGTCGTGGCGGATCAGGGCGGCCCGGCCGAGCTCGTCGACCCCGGTCGCACCGGCTTCTATTTTAGGGATATTGCCGAGCTTGCTGCGATCACCACCAAAGTCTGGGCAGGAAGGGCCGATCCATGGGTCGCCGACATCGCAACCGCGGCCGTAGATCGAGCGCAAATTTACGCGAAAGCGAATTTCGTCAAGGAGTGGCAGCAGCTGTTGGCGGTAGGGCCGGCGGCCACCGCCCTTACGAGCTTTGCCGAATGTAAAAGTTCTCCCGTAGCCGACGGTGCTGTCCCATGAGTACTTTGTACGCCGAGTCCCCGCGATATCCGATCGCATTCGAAGATTGTCATTTCTACCACATCCATGACGTCCCCGGTTTCGGGCGCACCAAGGGGGAATGGAATCTTCGGTCGGTGGAAACTTATCTGGGCAACGTGCCGCTTCGCGGCAAACGCGTGCTCGAGATCGGACCGGCAAGCGGCTATCTTTCATTCGAGATGGAGAAGCGCGGCGCATCCGTCGTCGCGGTCGAGGTGACCGACAGCCACGGTTGGGACTTTGTGCCCTACCCGGCCGAGCGCATGGCTGCCGTTCTTGGCGATCGCGCCCAGGGCATGCGCAAGCTCAAGGATTCCTGGTGGTTCTTGCACGAACTCAACGCGTCAAAGGCGAAAATTTGCTATACTGACGTTTACAATCTGCCCGACGAGCTCGGCCGTTTCGACATCGCTGTCTTAGCGGCGGTGTTGCTTCACGTGCACAGCCCACTCGAAGTCATTGCTCAATGTGCCCGACGCGCCGATACGCTGGTGATCACCGACATGCTTTTTAAAAACCTGGAAGGTCGACCGGTGATGGAGCTCATTCCTACGCACGATAATTTCGCCTGGGGTCATTGGTGGAGATTCAGTTCGGATCTGATTATCCAGTTCGTCCGCGTTCTCGGCTACCACAACATCACACTCACGACCCACGACAACTGGCACACCACGTTGGGTGACGCGCCGTTTTTCACGGTGGTCGCCCGCAAATGACATTTGTTGCGCTCGATTATACGAGTTACCGCAGGCCTCTTTGCCGACCAATGTTGCCACGATCGCGCGAGGTTTTCCTTTGTATAGCGCCGCAGCCGTCCGCGTAGCTCGTTTGGCTTGCCAGGAAGCCCTGAAATTGCGAAATTCAAGTCTGTTCGGAACGATCCTGGCTAAATACGCGCTTGAAGGATACTTGCGCTCCGATTGAAACGTCGGTTCTTTAACACGTTGCGACCAGACCGCCGGTCGGCGGGCGGGGAAACGGCCATGCGTGGCGCGCCAGTAGGGATCGTCTCATACCGATGCAACATATGCGGCATGCAGAATGAATCCGCAGCTTCATCGTTCCATCGAGAGCTGACCGCTTGCCATTCATGCGACAGCAGGCCTCGATTTCGCGGAATCATCGCCGCGCTTTCCGAAGGCCTGTTTGGTCGCCGCATCGATCTGATGGACTTCCCTACGGATCACAATTTGCGCGGCATCGGGTTCAGCGATTGGCCTGGCTTCATCCCGCCGCTGCGCGAGAAGATTGGATATGTCCTGACATTCTTCGAACAGGAGCCCCGCATCGACTTGACCGACGCCTCGACGATCAAGCCCTTTGCGCGATCGGACTACGTTATTTGCAGCGAGGTGTTCGAACACATTCCTCGACCGCTAGGGCCGGCCTTCAGAAATCTGCGAGCGCTGCTCAAGCCGGGCGGACTTCTTGTGTTCAGCGTCCCCTACACCGATGCGTTCTGGACCATCGAACATTTTCCGAGAGCAAAAGAGTTTCGCGTGAGAACCAGTTCATGCGGCCACAAGTCGCTGCATCTCGTCGACAGGCGCGGACGACACCTGGTCTTCGACGATCTTCATTTCCATGGGGGCGGTGACACCGCCCTGGAAATGAGGTTGTTTTCCCGCTTTGCGCCGGCGCGGCATCTGCGCGCGGCCGGGTTCACGAAGATTAAGGTCTACGACGCCGCGCTTCCCGAGATCGGCTATTACTGGCCGCCGATTCCCGTGCATCATCGAGGCAATTCGAGCAGGTTTCTTGGTTACGTGATGACCGCCAGAGCCTAGGTGTGCAGTCCCGGAGTGCGGATCAGCATGACTAATTCCACGAAACTCCGGGATCGTAGACTTAGTATGACAATTGTATTTTGGCGCAATGGCGTTTTCGATCTCAAACGGGCCTTCGGCAAAGTCGGCGGGTCGCGTCAGAGCGAACTTGCGGCGCTGCTCAGCAGATTGCCCATCAGCAGACTATCTGCCGGGTAAGCCACGATTTTTTTGAGTGCGCTGTCCCCAGGCGGTCAAGTTGGTTGACGGGCGTTTGCTCGCTAATGTATTGAATGTCGAAGTCCGAGCGGCCCCGGCTGGACGGTCGAAGCAAGTGAGAGAAAATTACAACTTTCGGCTTCGTCAAAACGACAGAGAACGTGGCCATGGATTTCGCATCCCAAGGCTACTTTTGTAAGTTAGCTGCATTGTTACGCTCGTGCTTGCACGCAGCCCGCATCGGCTTGGTGTGCCTGTTTGCTTTCCTCACGTTTCCACCGCCGGCGATGGCGGGAGTCGTGATAGCGGGAGATCCCGATAATCTCGATGTTCGGGTGACCGGTGCATCGGGCAAGGACATGATTGCTCATCTCGTTGCGACCTTGGGCATACCTATCCGGTACCAAAGCATCGGCGATAATGTGATCAATGACTCGCGACGCGGGTCCCTTTTGCACGTACTCTCTCAATTTTTCCCGCAAAATGTCATTGTGGTCAGGCGCGTTGATGGGCGGGTCCTGGAAGTTACAATCACCAAGTTAGGCGACCATCAATCCGCAATCCTGGCACAGCCAACCGCCGAGGAGATTCAAAAGGCAACCGACGCGTTTATTCCGCCCGGCTTTGTCAAACGATGAAGGCCACTTGCGCGGTGAGCGTCAGTTGAATTAAGCTGACTTATTTGGTCGTCAAGTTCTTCGTCAGTTCAAAGACAGCTCTGGGAGGCTCCATTGAAGTTACCACAATCGGTCGTTACGGTCATCGCAGCAGCAGCCTTTTGCGTCGCTTGCCCGGCCATGTTTGCGTGGGCGCAATCACCGGGCCAGCCGCCGCTTGTGCAGTTGCAGCACGGGAACGTTTATCCGGGAGCCCGACCGTCGGCCCCCGCGATGTCGATCAAGGACGTTCCGCCTGCTCCGGGCGTGCCGAACCAGACATTCATCAGCCCGAGCGGCAACGTGGCCCACACCATGCTGACTGTCCAAGGGGCAGCAGCGCGCCGCGCTGCAGTCGGTTTCGATAACCCCGGCGGACCTCTGGTGTACCATGCTGGCGGTCAGATCATGAACCCGGGCGTCGTAGTTTACGCCATCTTTTGGGCGCCGCCGCACCTTCAAAATGGCGGCGCGACGGGCTTTTCGGCGAATTACGGCCTGCCGACATTAATCGCAACCGCCTGGATTCAGAGTCATGGCCTTATGAACACGGCGACGCAGTACTATCAAACAATCAGCGGCACGACGACCTATTTTCAAAACATGGGTGGTTTGCAGGCCTTCGTCGTCGACACCGGCGCTCTGCCGGCATCAGGCTGCACCGATACGGCGACGCCGGGCAACTGCATCACGGATGCGCAAATCCAGGCGAAAATTCAATCAGTCATGACGGCGCAGGGCTGGACCGGAGGTATGAACAAGATATTCGTAATGTTCACGTCGTCGGGGGAAGGCTCTTGCTTCAATAGCGCAAGCAGCTCGTGCGCCTATACGCAGTATTGCGCATACCACAGCTCCTTTTCTTTCGGCGGCCAGAACGTCCTTTATGCCAACATTCCCTACGGAAGCTCGAGCGGCTGCCAGGCCGGCGGCCAGACGACACCCAATGATGCGGCCGGCGATCTGGCCGCCAATGTCACGACCCACGAAATCATGGAGACGGCGACGGATCCGTTCGGAAACGCCTGGTTTGGCAGCCTTGGAACAGCTAGCGAAAACGGCGATCTGTGTAATTTTATCTTCGGCGCCAACACGTGGGGATCGGGCGCTGGTGCGGGCAACCAGATGTGGAATGGAATTATTATGGAGGTCCAAGAGGAATACGACAACCACGCTTACACGCTCAGCGGCAACACCAGCGGATGTGTCCAGGTCGGCCCTCAGTAGGAGCGGCCCTCGACGAGACGTCAGTATTCGAACGAGAGGCAACAAGGGGCGCGCCCCTTGTTGTGCCGTTGGTGAACGGCGGGAGGCCCGTTAATGACACGCCGCGGCCTCATCAGAGCAATGATAATTGCATTCTTCGGCTTGGTGTGCCTCAGCGCCGCTGCCTTTGCCGATCAGCAATCGCCGGACGTCACGCAGGCCGTCAATGAGGTCGTTGCCGCCTGTGCGATACTGCCAATGAATACGATCGAGAAACCCCTGCGCGCGAAGCTGGAGGAATTTTTTCGGCAGTCCTTGGCAACGAAATCCGCCAAGTCCAGTGACCTGACCGATTTGTTCGCGCAATTGCCGACCGACACCGAGAAAGGGCTTGAACAAGTCAAGGACCCAGCGGCACGCAATTTCTTCTTTTCTACCTATTTCACCTGCATTCGCCAGCAGGTCGGCCTGAAGTTGAAATCATGGAACATCGCCTTGGAGTAGAAATTGCGCGCTGAAGCCGCATGCCGCGGAGCTCTCTGTCGCTGCCGCGCGCGGTAGGGCCAAGATTTTTGTTTTCATAAAGGTTGCCTGCTCGGACCTTTCTCTTCCAGCAAGGCTTCGCCATTTTCAATAGAGACCGCTGCGCGAAGGCCGTCATATGTTTCGACGGCCGGACGCCATCCGAGTGAACCGAGCTTGGTTGTGTCGACGACCAGTTCACCGCCCAACCGCTCCCATAGCTGCGAGCGGTCAATCAGCATGAACGCGACCTTGAACAGCTTCGGCGGAATGTTTATCAGCCTTGGCCGATGTCCTCGCGCGTTGCGCAGCATTGTGAGGAGCTCGCGAATTGAGACAGGTTTAGGGTCGGCGACGAGATATGTCTCGCCGACAGTGGCTGGGTTATCCAGCGCAAAAAGAATCGCAGATATCAGGTTGTCGATGCCCAGAAGCGATCGCCGGCTGTTGAACCCGCCAAACGGAAGCGGCCATGACGATGACGCAAGCTGAACCACGGACTTGAAGTTTCCTTTTGGATTCGGACCATAGACAACAACCGGCCGCAATATCGTGAATGGCACGCCCGCGGCGCGCACCGCCGATTCAGCAGCAAGTTTTGAGCGGCCATAGGGGTCAGTCGGATGAGCCTCGTCCTGTTCCCTCACCACACCCACCGCAGAAGGGCCGATTTGAGCGCGAACCGATGAAATGTACAGAAAGCGCTGCACACCCGCGGATGCGGCGGCGCGCGAGAGTTCGAGCGTCGCTACCCGGTTGACACGATCGAACACGCCGAATGAATCGTCAGAACTATCGGCATGGGCGAGACCGGCCGCATGAACGACGACGTCCATTCCGCTCAGAATTGGTTGCCAATCAATTGGGCTAGTGAAATCCGGCACGATGACGACATCGACCGGATCAGGAAACGACGCAGATCGGCGTGTCGCCGCCCGCACCGCATAGCCGGCGCGCGCCAGCCCGTGTACCAATGGCTGTCCGACAAAGCCGGAAGCTCCTGTGACCAAGACGCGCCTTGCCCGTGCCTGGTGCTCCAAGCTCTCGAACCCCTACTCGCAAGTACTAACGTGCTGACAGAGCCGCCCCTCCCACCTTGGACAAAACCTGCTCCAGAGCGGGTCAGGACGCACACGCATAGTTGTATGAATTTGACATCGAGTACAATACAACAAAACACAGAGGACGGGATGGGCTTGCCTCAAATCGGTAAGAAATCTTCGCGCCATGCAAAAGAGATAAATCATGTGGCGCGCCAGTGCCTTAGGTAGACTGCCAGGCCGAGGGGCGATCAAAATGCGAGTGCCCGCGCTCGGAGTATGCTGTGCCTTATAATGCGCCCTCCCGAAGAATCGAATAGGCGGCGGATCCGCGTCTACGAGTGGCCTATGAGCGCAGGATGCTGGATGTCCAACGGACGTTTGAGTTCTTGTGGCATCAGCGTCATGCGGTTCCTTGCCAGGCATCCGCTCGACGATAAGATCGCTAACAGCCATGCAACACGGAAATACTGATACTGCGCGAATTGCCATATTGATGTGTACGAAAAATGGCGCGGTATTTCTTGGTGATCAGCTTAAATCGATCGCAGATCAAACCCACGAGAATTGGGTTGCGATCGTATCCGACGATGGTTCGACCGATGAGACCAAAGAGATTCTCGAACATTTTGCCGATATCCAAGAGCAGGAAATCGTCGTCACGAACGGCCCTGGCAAGGGGGTCTGTGCAAATTTCCTGTCACTGGCGACTGATCCCAGGGTCGATGCGGACTACTTCGCTTTCAGTGATCAAGACGATATTTGGTACCGAGACAAGCTTCGACGCGCTTCAACCTGGCTTGCCGGCGTTCCTCACAACACACCAGCCCTCTATTGCGGTCGCACGGAGCTGATGTCGATTGACGGCCAATCGTATGGCCTCTCTCCCCTCTTCACGCGCCCGCCGGCATTCCGTAACGCGCTCGTTCAGAATCTGGCGGGAGGAAACACGATGGTTTTCAACCGCGCGGCAAAGCGTATTGTTGAAGCCGCCGGCATCTCCGAGGTCGTGCTCCATGATTGGTGGCTATATCAGCTGGTGTCGGCGGCTGGAGGGGTGGTGTACTATGATCCTCACCCGTCGATTAAATACCGCCAACATTCAAATAACCTCATTGGTTCGAATCTGGGTTGGCGTGCACGCACCGTCCGAATTCGCATGATGCTCAGCGGCCGCTTTCGTGATTGGAATGAAACCAATATCGCCGCGCTGCAACGCCTGCCGGATGATCTGATACTCAAAAGCAACCGGGAGGTTGTCACACTCTTCGCCAAAGCGAGGTCGGCTTCTCTTTTGAAACGGCTCATTTATCTCAAGCAAGCAGGCGTTTACAGGCAGACCCTGCTCGGCAATCTTGGGCTGTTTGCCGCAGCCGTTATGAAAAGAATTTGATAATGAGTCAGCCGTGGCGATCTGCGGGATTGAAACGCCGCTGGCAACGTGACCTCCAGCGGGCCTTTGACATCATCAAGCATGAGGGTTTTCCCGCCTTCGTCAGGACGGCCGGCGCGACCCTGCGCGCGCGGGCGTTTCCTCGGACGTACAAGAATTGGATCGCGCGCTACGATACCCTGAGTCGAGCCGGCCGGCGCCAAATGGCGGCCGATATCGGACTACGTGCTGGGCCGAAGATATCCCTTATCATGGCGGTATCCGACGGCGATCAGAAATCGTCGTACATGACGATCCGTTCGGTGCAAGCCCAGGTCTACCCGCGATGGCAATTGTGTCTCGGCGTCGATGCTTCGATCGCTGAAGAGCTGTGCAAGGAGCTGGATGCGTTGGTCGGGCAAAACGACAGGATTCGCATTGCGCGCATCGAGGATCCCGCGACCTGGGCAAGCAAAGCCAACGGCGCGCTGGCGCTCGCCTCGGGTGATTTCGTGGCGCCGATCGATCCGGGAGACGCGCTCTCCGAGCAGGCACTCTATTGGGTGGCGAAAGAGGTGCTCGCCTGTCCCCAGGCGGACTTGATCTTCTCCGACGAGGACACGATCCGAGGCAACGCGACTCGCCTCGATCCCTGGTTCAAGTCCGATTGGAACCCGGAGCTGATGCTGTCATGCAACGCATTCGGGCGCCTCGGCGTCTACCGCCGTGAGCTCGTCGAGCGCCTCGGCCGCTTTCGCCCTGCCTTCGCGGGCGCCGAGGAGTACGAGCTGGTGTTGCGCTGTGCGCGGGCGAGCAACGCTTGTCGTATCCGGCATATCCCGCGCGTTCTTTATCATCGTGGTGGCGAAGCCCGGAGCGGACCGACGGGTTCCGATTACGGGGAGGCGGGTCGGCGCGCCATCACGGAGCATCTTGCAGTTCAGGGCATCGCGGCCGAGGTGCGTCGCAGCCGCGACTGCGGCTACCAGGTCGCTTACCCAATCCCTTCACCGAATCCGCAGGTGAGCATCCTGGTGGCAACGACGGCGCGGCCGGATCTCACCGAACCGTGCCTGAGGTCGCTTTTCGAGCGCACGAGCTATAGCAATTGGGAAGTACTCCTGCTGGTTAACAAACGCGTTCGGCAATCGCCGGAAAGGGCGGCTCTGCTGCAACGGTTTGCCGAGCGGCCCAATCTGCGCATCATCGAGTACCCCGATCGTCCGTTCAACTATTCCTGGGTGAACAACCTCGGCGCCGCGCAGGCATCGGGCGATATCCTGTGCTTCCTGAACGACGACACGGAAGTGATTACGGCCGGTTGGCTCGAGCAACTCGTCGCCCGCGTGTCGCTGCCGCGAGTCGCGGCTGCCGGCCCCATGCTCTATTACCCCGACGGTACCATCCAGCACGCCGGTGTCGTTCTCGGCCTCGGCGGCATAGCGGGCCACGCGTGCCACCGGGAGCCCCGGGGTACTCGGGGCTATTTTGGCCGGACGTGTCTCGAGCAGCAGGTCTCCTGCGTCACCGCCGCCTGCATGGCAATTCGTGCAGAAGTTTTTCGCACGCTCGGCGGCTTCGACGAAGGCTTGCCTCTCGCTTACAACGACGTCGACCTCTGCCTTCGGCTGCGGGCGGCCGGCTGGCATATCATCTGGACACCGGCGGCCGAGCTGACGCACCATGAATCTGCCTCGCTAGGCCGACATGACGCAGGCACACAAGCCAAGCAATTTGCGCGCGATGTCGCGTTGATGCGCCAGCGCTGGGGGTCTGTTCTCGAAGCGGACCCCTTCTACAATTGCAACCTGTCGCTTGAACGGGCGTACGGGCTCGCTTTTCCGCCGCGGCAGTCAGAGCTTGCAACCGCGGAATTATGAACTTCCTCCCGACGCGAAGGCGAGGATCGGGTCGCGGGCCCAAGCACGAGAGGTGGGCTGAGCTGCATTCACTGCTGTGGGGACGTCCTGATCTCCCGTAGACAACGGGCAAGCCCCTCCTTCCAGTCGGGAAGCACGACACCGAACCGCTTGCTCAGCCGATCGCCGGCAAGGCGCGAATTCTTCGGCCGTGCGGCCGGCAGCGGATAATCTTCCGTCGCAATAGGACGGAGTTTGGGTAGCTGTTGCCCCGGAAGCAGCGCATTGCACTTGGCACCTTCGAGGATTGCTGCGGCAAAGCCATGCCAGCTGGTCGCGCCCGAAGCGGTAAGGTGGAAAAGATTCGATGTGAAAAAGCTGCCGGCGCGTTCCGCGATGGCTTGTCGGATGACATGCGCAGTCGCATCTGCAATGTTGCGAGCCCAGGTCGGCGCCCCGACCTGATCCGCGATCATCCGCAGCTCGTCCCGCTCGTGCGCCAGCCGCAGCACCGTTCGCAGGAAATTGTGCCCTCGAGCAGCGTAGACCCAGCTGGTACGTAGAATGATATAGGCGCTTCCGACCTGGCGAATCGCAATCTCGCCGGCGAGCTTGCTGCGGCCATAGGCGTTGATGGGGTGCGGCGGATGTTCCTCCTGGTATGGCGTTTCCTTGGTGCCGTCGAAGACGTAATCAGTCGAGTAGTGGACGAGCAGCGCGCCGGCGGCGCGAGCCTCCTCCGCCAGGACCCCTACAGCCGTGCCGTTCACAATGGTCGCAAGCTGTTCTTCGTCCTCGGCCTTGTCGACGGCAGTATAGGCCGCGGCGTTCACGATCAGATCCGGTTTCACGTAGCGAATAACGGCCGGCAAACGCTCCGGCCGCGAAAGATCGCACTGGCTACGATCAAGCCCCACTACTTCACCAAGCGGCATCAGACTGCAGACGAGTTCCCATCCGACCTGGCCGTTGGCGCCCGTGACCAACAATCTCACTGGAAGACCTCGACATCGTGCAACGGCAGCCCAGCCATGTCCTTTGCCGAAAGTATCGGCTGCTCATTCACAGGCCAATTAATTCCGACCGTAGGATCGTTCCAAATCAGACAGCGCTCGTGTTCCGGCGCGTAATAGTCCGTCGCCTTATAAATGAGGTCTGCACTCTCCGAGAGCACCAGAAAGCCGTGCGCGAAGCCGAAAGGAATCCAGAACTGGCGGTGATTATCCTCGCTTAGCTCAGCGCCCACCCACCGGCCAAAAGTAGACGAGGACTTCCGCAAATCGACCGCAGCATCGAACACGCGCCCTCTCGCAACACGGACCAGCTTCGCTTGGGGTTGTTTGATCTGATAGTGCAGGCCACGGAGAACGCCGCGCCGCGAGCGGGAGTGGTTGTCCTGCACGAATTGCACCTTAGCACCGACCGCGTTGTCAAATTCTCTGGCATTCCAACTCTCAAGGAAGAACCCTCGTTCGTCCTCGAATACGCGCGGCTCAAGGATCAGGACATCCGCGATTGCCGTTTGGACGACCTTCATGAGTCTGCCAATTCTCCCTCGGCGAGAATTTGCAACAGATATTGTCCGTAGCCGCTTTTCGTGAGGGGCTCGGCCAGTTTTGCAAGTTGTCTCGAGTCGATGAAACCCATCCGGTAAGCAATTTCCTCCGGACAGGAAATTTTGAGGCTTTGGCGTCGTTCGATCATTTCGACAAATGCCGACGCTCTTAGCAACGACTCGTGCGTCCCGGTATCAAGCCACGCAAAGCCGCGCCCAAGTATCTCCACCGAAAGGCTTCCCCTTGTGAGATACGCGTTATTGAGATCGGTGATTTCAAGCTCGCCACGGCCGGAGGGTTTGAGGTTGGCGGCGATATCGACAACTTCCTGATCGTAGAAGTATAGACCAGTCACCGCATAATTGGACTTTGGCCTTTCTGGCTTCTCTTCAAGCGAGACGGCACGCCGTGCGCGATCGAACGCAACTACACCGTAACGCTCTGAATCGCCGACGTGATACGCAAACACCGTCGCGCCCTCAGATCGTTCCGCCGCTCGGTGCAGAAAGGTCGACAGATCGTGCCCATAGAATATGTTGTCGCCGAGAATCAGGGCCGAGTGGTTGCCGGCAATGAACTTACGGCCAATCGTGAAGGCTTGAGCCAAGCCGTCCGGCGACGGCTGGACGGCATATTGCAGATTCAGCCCCCATTGCTGGCCGTCTCCCAGAAGTTGCTCGAAGCGCGGCGCATCCTGGGGCGTCGAAATTACGAGGATATCGCGTATTCCCGCAAGCATGAGCGTGCAGAGCGGATAGTAGATCATTGGCTTGTCGTAGACCGGGAGCAGCTGCTTGGAGACTGCTTTCGTCACCGGATAGAGTCGCGTACCCGACCCGCCAGCGAGGATGAGTCCCTTACGCGGAATCGGCGTGTTCGTCATAGTGCAGTGCGCCCCAGTCGCGGTACGCCCCACTCGCAACATTTGTGACCCACTCCTGATTGCCTAAATACCACCGGATCGTCTTGCGCAGACCCAAGTCAAAGTTTTCTTTTGGGCTCCAGCCGAGCTCTTTCGCGATCTTGCCGGTATCGACGGCGTAGCGGACGTTAGTCTCGACGAACGTGTCTGAATTCTGGATCGATCGATCGACGTGGCTTTCGGCCGCCAAATCGATCGCCTTTGGCGGCTGGTATTTCGCAAGCAAATTCGAGATGAGTTGGTTATCTCCGGTATCGGCCCGGACAAAAATGTGTCGGGAATTGCCATATATCCGAGCGAGACTTTGTAGATTGCCCGCGTCAGTCAGTTTACCTATGTTGATAACCGCTTCGGTCATCTTCTCGATCCAATAATGGACGAGATTGGACCCGATGAACCCTGTCCCTCCGGTGATTGCCACCATGAGGATACCCCTCTCCAGATTTCTGATACCTGTACCCCGTCAAATCCGCACGCGCAAGCAAGGGATCATGAAGCGGTATTGTCTCTGCCGGAATTGAGCCGACGATGCGGGCGGCAGCGGTTCCCGCATCTACCCGAGGCCTCAGTCACTGCTCACATTGCGGCCGCGCAGCGCTATGCGACGGCTTGACGGTATTTCTCGAATACTTCGCTTATCGGGCCGACGGCGATGATACGCCCCTGATCAAGCAGAATGGCCTTGCTGCAAAATTGCTGGACCAGTAGTTCCGAATGGGAGGCCAGCACCACAATCCCGGCGCGCCGCACAAATGCATCGAGGTGATGTCTTGCCTTTTCGAGAAAGGCTTCATCGCCGGCGCCAATCCCCTCGTCGAGGAGCAGAATCTCCGGTTCAATACAAGTTGATATCGCGAATGCAAGCCGCGCATACATTCCGGCCGAATAGGTTCGCAGCGGCATCTCGAGGAATGTTCCAAGTTCGGTGAAATCCGCGATCTCGTCGAACTTGACGGCGATCTCTGCCTTGCTCAATCCGAGATAGAGTCCACGTAACATGATGTTCTCGTAGCCAGAACTCTCCGGATCCATGCCAAGGCTGACATCGAACAGTGGCGCCACCTGACCTTCTATTACTACATTTCCGGCTTCGGGCTCGTAGATACCCGCCATCACGCGCAAAAGTGTCGTCTTGCCGGCTCCATTGCGGCCCACGAGAGCCACGCGATCACCATGCACGATATCGGCACTGACATCGCTAAGCGCCTGGATAACGACGTGCCTGGTGCCGTCCGCACCGATGCGCCCGCCGGTGCCCGCCGCTATCAATCGGTTCTTCAGCGAGCGGCTGGTGCCGTTATAGATTGGAAAAAGAACCGAGACATGTTCCAGACGGATCGAGACCATGACTGCTCCTCACACCCAGTACGCGATTCGCGCGCGGAAGCGAACGAAGAAGGCAAGAGCGACGAGATAGCCGACGGCTGTCACTCCCAACACCACAAGCCATGTTGACAGTGATGGCGAGCGCCCGAGCAGCGGCATCCGCACGATTTCGATTAGATGGTAAAACGGATTGAGCTCGGCTACGAGCCTGCTGCTGCGCAATTGATCCACGTTCCAAATAATGGGCGTGAAGAAAAAAAGAATCTGAATGATGTTCGCAGCAAGCATAGGAATATCGCGAAATCGAGCGCTCAAGAGACCGATGAGGAAGCTTGCCCAAATTCCGTTGAGGCACAAGATCAGCATGCCAGGGATCGCGAGTAGCGCCCGCGCCCCGGGCCAGATGCCGAAGATCAGCATGATGACCAGGTAGATCGCCGAGTTGTGTGCAAAGATGATGAGATTGCGCCACGTCACTCGGAACACATGTATGCTCAAGGGTGCACGCAATTGTCGGATTACAGATTCGGACGCGATAAAAACGACGCAGCCATCGAGGATCAGCGTCGAGATGAAGCCCCAGATGATGATGCCGAGCGCGACGAAGGGTAAATAATCGCGAATGGGCTGGCCGAAAAACTGAGCATACAGGAAGCCCAGCGCGCCAACCATGATCCCCATGCTGAGCGTTATCCAGAATGGACCGATGATCGAACGCCGATAACGGTGGCGGATGTCCTGCCAACCCAGGGTTCCCCAAAGCTCCCAGCGATTGAGGCCATCGTAAATATCTGTTAGCGCCTTTGCGAGTTGGGTGTGTTTCGACTTATTCGATGGTCTACTGCGCCACAAACCCGCTTTCTTCGGATTCATTGTCTTCGTGTTTCTCCGTGCAGGAGCCTAGGATAGTCCCGGTCGTTGTTGAAATGGGCGCGCCGTCCTTGGCACCTACCAGGGACGCCGGGACCGAACAAGGCACTTGAGAAGATCGCCTATGGGCCGCAGCCGCAGTGGCAATCCGGCCGGAAATTCCCGGTGAAATCTATCGTAGACCGGACCACCGTGTGGACTCACTTCCCTTTTCGGCCGCAGCGGTGCACACAGCGACGGCTCACAGAGCGCGCGGGGCGCAAAATGGTAGCAAATGCGGTTTTCTTGATTTGGCGTAGCCGTTAATTATATAGTTATATCAAACAGTTGGAAGGGTGGCCGAGTGGTTTAAGGCACCAGTCTTGAAAACTGGCAGACCCGTAAGGGTCTCGTGAGTTCGAATCTCACCCCTTCCGCCATTCCACCCCTCCGAGAACGCGCTGTCCATGCGCGCCCGCTAATCCGAGCCTTTGACCAAGCCAGCAGTGAAAAATGCTTCTTGACGCCGGCCTCTTTAGGTCGCTTTGGTGTTACCGGTAAAACTACCCGTCACACGAGAATCAATCTCCGCCGATAAATAGAAACTCTCTCGGTGGAGGCGATTTCGAGTGGATGGCTTATCGGCGCAGCCCCACTTTTGTAAGCAAAACAATGGAGAATGAGGATGACGGACGTCGGCAAACTGGCGGCTTTTACCGGGTACTACGCGATGAACGTGGCTCCGGGCGCGTTCCTGTCGATCGACACCACCGAGCAACGATCGACGTCTCCCATTCAACCAACCACAGCCATCGCCATAAACGTCTCGATGAATGGGAAATCCGCCACCACCTATCCCTTCGGCGACGGAGCCACATTTGACGGTATCAAGCTGAATATTCCCGGAAAGCTTACTCTCGATTTCACCAGAGAATACAAAAACGGTCACCTGGTGACTTTTTCGGGAACAATCGGCGGCGCCAATGTCAAAGGAGAGACTTATTACAATCCGGTTCCGCTGTCGGCGTTCATCGGCGATTATTATGACGTGGAAACGTCAAAATTGGCCCTCTCAATAAAGAGCGAGTCGGAAATTCTGTTTGATTATTCCATATTTTCAAGTCCCGGAGAGCTACAGCTCGTGACCGGTTATCAATATGTGCCGGCGATGTTTGTTCTCACCTTTAGCGGCAAATCCAGCTCGCAGCCCAAGTCGTTTACGTTGATGCTGGGGACGGCAAGCAAAAGTGGATTGGCGTGCAGCATTCAAGGCGGCGGCACGCCAAGATTTGCCGTGTCTATTTTGCCGTTTCCCTGATGCCAACACGCGCGCCGGAACCTATAAGTTCGGCGACAGAACCGGGTTGATGGAATCCGCGACAAGCGCATGATGCAGCGCCGCCGTGGCGACGGTCGCACGGCATGAACCGCACGAAAGCGCTCGCCGGCCGGCGCCTGGCCGGCGGGGCCGCTTAACGCGTCTATTTGGCGGTCGGCGTTTGGCGTATAATCGACGCCAGCCGTGCCGATCGCATGAGGGATGACAGCCATGAGCGATACAATGGACCGTCTCGGTCAGAGCGACGACGATATTTTTGTCCCAAAATACTCCGACGAGGATTTGGAAGCCGCGGTGGGTACCAGCCCGCAGTGTTTTCCGACCTTCACCTGTTCGCAGCCTATGTGCGCGACAGGCGGCGGCTGCGGCACCTGGCCGGGAAACTGACCGCGGCAACCGTCAGCAAATAGTCGCGACGCGGGACAATTCGGCGCGAATCCGATAACGTCTTGATTCGTCGAATCACTTCGCCCCGGCTCGGGCGGGAGGGCGTCGAGTGATGAGCACGATCATCACGGTTGCCACCATGAAGGGTGGCAGTGGCAAGAGTACGCTGGCGAGCTGCCTTGCGGTACATTGGCATTTGCGCGGGCGGCATCCGACGTTGATCGATGCCGATCCGCAGCGCTCGATCATGCGGCTCGCGGCGCGCGAGCGGGCGCTTGGCGGCGTCGCGGTGCTCGAGGACGCCAGCGAAGACGCTTCCAAGACGGCGCGGCGCATCGCCAGCGCCGGCAGCCTGGTGATCATCGACACGCCGGGCTTTCGCTCGCGGACGACGCTCGATTGCCTGGCAGCCGCAGACTTCCTGCTGGTCCCCGTAAAACCGTCGCCGTTCGACGTCGACCGCATGCTCGATACTTTGAGCATTCTTACTGACCGGCCCGACGGTAAACGGCCGCTGTTCCGGTGCCTGTTGACCCAGACCACCCGCGACTCCGTCATCGCCAAGCACATCCGTGCCGAGCTCGCCGAGGCCGGCTTGCCGGTGCTGCAGAGCGAGATGTCGAACCGGGTCGCCTACCCGGAAGCCGCGCTGTGGGGCGCGACGCCGAGCCTGATCAGCTGGAAGGGGCCCGCGGCGAAAGAGATCGCCACCATCGCCGACGAGGTCGACATGGTGCTCGGCGCCCAGCAGGCCGCCGCATGACCAGAAAACCGCTGCCGAAAGCCATCGTCCGGCCGCTCGACAGCCTGCGCGTTGCCCGAGGCTCAGCGCACGACCAAGCGCCCCTGCCCTCGCGGCCATCGGCTTTGCCGCACGATGCGGTCGAGCCGGAACCCGCGCTCCAGGTATCCTCGGCGCCGATCGCCAACGATGCGGCGCCCGCGACTTCGCCGGCTGCCCAGCAATTCGCGGCGAAACGCTTGGCGGTGGCGCGCAAAATCGTCGAGCGCCACAGGAACTATGCGGGGTTAAGCGGTCTATTGCCGCTGCCGATCGTCACCCTCACCGGCATCACCGCGATCAATTTGCGCATGGTGAAGCAGCTCAGCGATCTCTATGGCGCGCCGTTCCAGCGCGACCGCACCCGCGCCATCATCGTCGGCCTGATCGGCGGCGCGGTGCCGACCGGCTTGGGCGTTACGACCGCGTCGGCGCTCGCCTTCGCGATCCCGGGACCGGCGCTGGTAGGGCTCGCGGTGTCCGCCGTCACCGCCGGCGCCATGACGCGCGGCATCGGCTTGGTGTTTGTCGAGCACTTCGAGGCCGGCGCAGCTCACGGAATTTCGTAGACCGTGGTGTCGTCGGCGATGCCGCGCAGTGCTGCGACTTGCATGTTCGGCTGCAAGCCCGCGGCTTTCAGGATTTTTGCCGATTTTGGATCCTCGACCACCGGCTTGGTGACGAAAATGGCGCGCGAGGACGCCAGCCCCTGCACACGCGCGGCCATGTTGACGGTGCGGCCGAAGTAATCCTGGCTGTTGTTGAGCGTCACCGCCAGGCACGGGCCCTCGTGAATGCCTATCTTGAGCAACAAATCCTCGTTCTTGCGCTCGGCATTGATGCGGGTCATTTCCTCGCGCATGCGCAATGCCGCCGCCAGCGCGCGGTCCGGCGTCGGGAACGTCGCCATCACCGCGTCGCCGATGGTCTTGACCACTGCGCCGGCTTCCGCCGCGACGATCTCGTTCAGCACGTGAAAATGCTGGCGCACCAGATCGTAGGCGACCAGATCGCCGACCCTCTCATAGAGCGCGGTCGAGCCTTTGAGATCGGTGAACAGGAACGTCAGGCTCGTGATCTTCAGGCGCTGATCGACATCGAGCGTATCGGTGCGATAGATGTCGCGGAACGTCTGGTTGGTGAGCAGCCGCTTGGCAGTGATAAAGGCTTTGCGCCTGCCGAGCAGGTCATGCAGATGGTCGCCCGCGACCCACAGCGCCGGCAAGACGCGGCGGTCGGTGCGGTTCTCGAGCGACAGCCGCAGCGGGCCCGGCTGCATCTCGACAGTGCCGACCGGCGCCTTCACCTTGTTGAAGACCATGGACAGCGTCTGCCGCTCCCGCGTCGGCTCGCCCTTGACGTCGATGAATTGCGTGCCGTGGGTCACCGGATCGAACGCGATGACGAAATCGGCCGGCAATTGCACCGACAGCACCGCCTTCTCGCCGGGCGGCAATTCGATCGAGTCGATGGTGAATTCGGCGAGGCTGTCGCCCAACGTCTCCGGCAGATCGACGCCCGAGCTCCAGAAAATCTGCCGGTAATATTCGGTCTCGGGCAGCGTGTCGGGATCATGCGCCGCGATGCGGCGCACGCGCGGGCTCACGGTGAAGGTCACCTCGACCATCTCGTCGAGCGTCGGCTTATAGCCCGAGGCGCACAGCCCGCAGGCATATTCCTCGTGATCGATGGTCTTGAGCGTCGCGCCGGCATCGAGCACGCCGCCGCAGCCGGGGCACAGCACGTTCCACGACAATTCGAACAATCCGAGCCGGGAGGCGTGCAGGAACGCGGCCAGCGCCTTCTCCTCATCGAGGCCGTGCTTAGCGGCGAAATCGAGGACGTTGATGCGGCAGAGCGCGCGATCGGGCGCGTCGCGAACCGTCTGCTCGATGGCGGCAACGCACCCGGGATCGGCCGATTGCCGCAGCACGTTGAAAAGAGCCTCCGATTCGCTCACTTGCCGTCCCTATGCCGCGCTCAATGCCGATGTGCATCAGGAAGGTAGGTCTGCGGTCCCACCCCTTCAAGGCGCAGCGCTGGGAGCGCGCGTGGTGGCGGCCTCACAGCGAATTGATGATTGTTTGGAAAATCTCGTTAACCGGCTCTAAGCTGCACGGCAGGTTGACCGCATTTAATGGCGGCGAAACCATCGAGGACATGTGACGTATTTGTGATAGCGAAGCTGCGCCAGCGGCGCCGGAAAACTGCGCATGACAACGATCCATCGCTACCGCAGGGAGACGCATTTCGCGCAGCCGCCCGAGGCAATCTGGCCGTTCCTCGCCGATACCGCGCGGCTCAACGAAATGGCCGGCGCGCCGCCCTATCAAGTGGCGGATCGGCTCGACCCCGATGGCCGCACCCGCCGCGCCGCGACCGCCAAGTCCGGTCCGCTACGCTTGCAATGGGACGAGCGGTTCGGCGAATGGCAGGAAAACCGCTGGCTCACCCAAGAGCGGCAATTCAAGAACGGCCCGTTTCGGCACTTCAAGTTCAACGCCAAGCTCGATCCCGAAGCCACCGGCTGCCAGCTGGTGTTCTCGGCCGAGGTCGAATGCGCCGGCGCGCTTGGAATGCTGGCAAAGCTTTCCGGTCAGTTGGACCGCGAATTCGACAAGCGCGTCGCGGCGATTGAGAAGCTCGTGGCCGAAGCCAATTTGCCGGATCAAATTCTCGGCGCTAGCGAACACGAGGCGGCGACGCCGGCCGGCCAGCGCCGGCTCGATGCTTTGATCGCCGATCTTGCGCGCGATCCGGCGAGCCACGGGCTGGCGCCCAAGCTTGCCGCGTATCTCCAGCAAGCGCCGGGCGTGACGCTGCGCGGCATCCGGCCGCTGACCTTGGCGCGGCTTTGGCGCGCGCCGCCCACCGACACGGTGGAGCTGTTTCTCGCCGCGCAGCACCGCGGCATTCTGGCGATGGGCTGGGATTTATTGTGCCCGCGCTGTCGCGGCGCCAAATCGCGGGTCGAGCGCCTGCACGAATTGCCGCAAGGCGCCCACTGCTCGTCATGCAATATCGACTACAAGCGCGACTTCACCCGCAACGTCGAGCTCACCTTTCGTCCCGAACCGTGGTTTCGTCCGCTGCCCGAGGGCGAGCTGTGCATGCTCGGGCAAGCCGCCACCCCGCACGTCAAGCTGCAGGCCGAGGTGGCCGCGCGTGCGAGCAAAAGCTTTGCGCTGACTTTGGCGCCAGGCGCCTACCGCTTTCGCACCGTCGAGGCCGGCGGCGAAGCCGATGCCGATATCGGCGCCGACGGCGTCATCCCGCAGGTCATTGCACACGGCTCGGATATCTCGCTTGAGCCGAACGGCCATGCGGGCGAGCTCGACGTGCGCAACGACACCGACCGGCCGCTGTTCTTCGTCGTCGAGAACCGCGACTGGGCCCAGGACGCCTTGACCGGCGAGCGGGTCATCGCCATGCCGGCATTCCGCCGGCTCTGCCCGGAGCAGCTGCTGCGTCCCGGCGACGACGTCGAAATCGGCCGCGTCGCGATCATGTTCACCGACCTGCAAGGCTCGACCAAACTCTATGACGATCTCGGCGATGCCACCGCCTATCGCCTGGTGCGCGATCATTTCGCCTTTCTGTCGGAGCGGGTGCAGCGCCATAACGGCTTCGTCGTCAAAACCGTCGGCGACGCGGTGATGGCGGCGTTCGGCGACCCGGCCGACGCGGTGCGCGCGGTGCTGTCGATCCAGGACGAGGTCGCAAACTTCAATCGCGGCCGCAGCGATGCCGGCATCGTCTTGAAACTCGGCCTGCATCAAGGGGCGTGCATCGCCGTCACCGTCGGCGGCGTGCTCGATTATTTCGGCTCGGCAGTGAACACCGCGGCGCGGCTCGAGCACCAATGCCACGGCGGCGAAGTGATCATCTCGCAAGCCGTCATTGCCGACGCCGAAGCGCGCGAAGTTTTGGCCGGGCGGGCGCGGACGGAGGATAGCGCCACGTTGCGGGGCTTGAGCGAGCCGGTGCGTTTTGTGCGCGTCGGCGCCGCCGGCTCGCGGTGAAACGGGATTTCTCCGCCCGTCAATTCGCCTGCTCGAACCAGCGCAGGAAGCGGCCGCCGGCCACGCCGCGGGTCAGCGCCAAATTATATTCCTGAAACACTTCGGCGGTGTGCCAGCCGCCGGCGGGCCAATTGTTGATCGCACGCTCCAGCCGCCCGAGGTCGATGACCCGGCGCACCAGGTCGGATTTGGAAAGCTCGGCGACCTGCCGTGCCAGTTCGCCGCGCTGGTTGCCGAGCTTTTCGTACCAATCCGCCGCCTGCAGGCCGCTCATGCGATTGGTCAGAATTTTGTCGGGCAGCAATCCCCACATGGCGCGGCGGATCAGCGAGCGGTCGATGCCTTCGGCAAGATATTGCTCTTGCGGAACGCCAAAGCAGTACGAGACCACGTCGACGTCGGCGGTCGGATCGCGCACCTCGACGCCGGTGACGGCTTTCTCCGCGGCATGCCAATCACCGACATAGTCGACTTGGGCGAGCGAACTCACGCGTTCATCCTGGCGCAGGCGATAGAGAAAATCATGGCCGTTTCTTTGCGCGCGCTCGTCGACCGCCAAGGCCGCGGCAAAATCCGGCCGGATCGTCGCGTGATCGTGCCAGGCCGCGAGCCGGTCCGGATGGCAGCGGCGATCGAGCCAATTCCCCAACCGCTCCGGCAGCAGCGGCTCGACAAAGAGCTTTTGCAGCGCCGTCCAGCGTGAATAGGGCGATTGGCGATAGAACATTTGCCATTGCCGCAACGCCGTCGGTAACCGGCCACGCAAGAGGTGCGTGACGGACTGCGACCAGCCGTTCCAGCTGATGGTGCAATTGCCGTGAAAGCCGCCGAGCAGCACGCGCCGGCCTTGTGCGCGCGCCAGCCGTAGCGTCGCCAGCATCCAGCCAAAATTGGCCGGATTACGCACCGGTCCTTCCAGCGCGATGAAGAAACGTTCGAGCTCGGCAAAATCGTTGCAGCGGTCGTTTTCGACATAAGCGACGTCGATATTGCCGAGAGCGCACGCGATGGCTTCAACGTAAGGTGTCTCGTCGGCGTAGTGACCGGCCGGCACCACGCCGGCAAATCCACGCCGGGGTACGCCGGTGTAGGCCGCAAGCCGTTCGTTCTCCCCTGCCAGCGCGCGGGCGGCGAGTGCGGCAACCGCAGAAGAATCCAGCCCGCCACTGAGCAGGCAGCCGACCGGATGGGCGCTGCGCATTTGCCGGCGCACCGCGATATCGAGGCGCTCGCGCAAGCCCTCGGCATAGTCCTGGTCGGAGGACAGTCTGATCGGCGCGATGTCGGCCGGCGACCAATAACGAAATTGCTCGATCGAGCCGTCTGCCTCGATCCGCATGACATGCGCCGGCGGCAGCCGAAAAACATCGCGGTAGATGGTGGTTGCGTGATCGGCGTGATTGAGCACCAAAAAATCCGCGAGTTTCTCTTCGCTCAATTGGCGCGGCACGGCGTCGAGCGCGAACAGTCCTTTCGGCATGGTGGCGAAGGCGAAAAAGCGCTCGCTCTTGTGCCACATCATCACATTGAGCCCGAGATGGTCGCGCGCCAGCGTCAAAGCGCGGCGGCGCGGATCCCAGATCGCGACCGCGAACGGCCCGCGCAACATCGGCCAAAGCGCGTCGCAAAATTTCTCCCAGCCGGCGAGCAGCACGCGTGAATCCGGCCACGCCCGCGCATCCCCCGGCGCGATGCCGATCCGTTCCAGCACCTCGTCGCGATTATCGAGCCGGACGTCGGCGGTGATCAGCGCCCCGCTCGCGCCTCGCCACGGCTGGCGATCGAACTTGTCTTCCGGCGTCATGCGCGTCAGCACGTGGACGAGACCGATGCCCTCTCCGACCGTCACGTCGGCGCGATCGGGACCGTATGGGCCCAGCGCATTGGCCGCGCGTTCCAGACTGTGCCGCGTCACGGGGCCGCCGTCGAAGCGCAGCAACCCGGCAATCGCGCTCATGGCAATGCTCCGCCGAACGTGGCGATGGGCGTAAATCCATCGGCCTCGGCACCGCCGACGATTTTGTCGTCGCCGATTTCGACCCAGGCATGAGCGCTCAGTGCATCGCGATCGCGCGCGATACCGAGGCAAAGCCGGCTCGCGATGCCGCGCCGGCGCAACATGGCGTGCGCCGCCAGCGCGCGCGGCAGGCACAGCGAATTGATCCAGGGTTTTGTGCCGAGATTTTCGACGGCCCACGACACCCAAGCTATTTCGTCGACAGCAAAGCGCCGGATGCGCCGCGGCGGCCGGTCCGCCCAGGCAAAGATGCGCGCCGTGGGAACATACCTCACGGCGAGCCGTGCCAGGACGAGCATGACGGCCGCCTCGCGCACATAAACGCGCCGCATCGTCCGCGGCGTCATCGCGCGTCGCTTCGATCGCGCGCGGCGATTACCGGCGCGTTGTCCAGAACGCTATGAATCATGACGTTCAAAGCCGTCAGGCTCCACTCAACGTGGGTCTGATCTACTTTTCCCAGCGAGCGGACAGCGGAAACGCCCACTCCAAGGAAAATCCGAGTTTTGTGGCCGGCCCGGCCGGCGGTTGCGGCTCGGTTTGGCTGGAACCGGACGCCTGCGCCGCGTTGCGATTTGCCGATTTTGTTTCGCGGCCGATCGCCAGCATGGTCAGCGTCGGAGGCTGCCACGGGCGCCGCTTTGCCGTGCCGTCTGATCTCGTCTGTTGCATCGCCTGCCCCGCAATAATCGGGCCTGCGAGCGTTCTATGGGATCGTGTTTGGCATGGCAAGACCGTCGCAAAATCATGCCAGAGTGACCGCCGAAACTTCGTCTTTAGTCCAATGCCGTGGACCTTCCCACGTGCGCCGACAGGCTTGCGTCTTACCGGCATAATCGTGCACGCTGCATCGATACCGCGACCAAGCGGAGACGGTTTTGAGCCGATTGCGACATAAATCCTTGTTGGGGAGCGTCCAGTGAATCGCCGATCTCTGCTCACATCCGCAGCGCTCGCACTCGCCGCGCGCCAAATACCTCTGCCGACCTGGACAACGAGCGCCGGTGCGCAAACTGCCGGTCAGGTCTGGCGACACGGCGCGTCGCCGTTCGGCGACCTGAAATATTCGGCCAACTTTGCGCGGTTCGACTATGTCAACCCCAAAGCGCCGAAAGGCGGCTCGGCGCGGCAGATCGCGCTCGGCACTTTCGATAATTTCAATCCCGTCGTCGGCCTGGTCAAAGGCGCGCTCGTCCAGGGCACCGATCTCCTTTACGACACGCTGTTGGCGCAAGCGCTCGACGAAGTCTCGACCGGATACGGCCTTTTGGCCGAAGCGTTGAGCTATCCGAACGATTTTTCCTCCGTTTCTTTTCGGCTGCGGCCGCAAGCGAAATGGCATGACGGCACGCCGGTGACGCCCGACGACGTCATTTTCTCGTTCACTGCGCTCAAAAAATCCAATCCGCAGGCGATGGCCAATTACCATCAGGTGGTGAAGGCGGAAAAAACCGGCGATCGCGAGGTCACCTTCGCCTTCGACGGCCCCGGCCATCGCACCTTGCCGCAAATCATCGGGCAGCTCACGGTTTTTCCCAAGGCCTGGTGGGAGGGCACCGACAAGGACGGCAAGGCCCGCGACATCGGTTCGACCACGCTCGAGCCGCCGCTCGGCTCCGGCCCCTACCGCATCAAGGAATTCCAGCCCGGCCGCAGCATCGTCTATGAACGCGTGCCGGACTATTGGGCGAGCGGGCTCAACGTCAATCTCGGCATCAACAATTTCGACGAGCTTCGCCTCGACTATTTCCGCGACGCCACCGTTGCCATCGAGGCGTTCAAGGCCGGCGCGGTGGATTGGCGCGTCGAGAACAGCGCCAAGAATTGGGCCACGGCCTACGATTTCCCCGCGGTCAGCGACAAGCGCGTCATTCTCGAGGAATTTTCCATCAACAATGTCGCCATGATGCAGGCCTTCACCTTCAATCTGCGGCGGCCGAAATTTCAGGATCCGCGGATGCGGCTCGCTTTCAATTATGCGTTCGATTTCGAGAGCATGAACAAGGAGATTTTCTTCGGCCAATACAAACGCACCTCAAGCTTTTTCGAAGGCACCGATCTGGCGGCCAACGGCCTGCCGTCGGCCGCGGAAGTGGAGCTGCTCGAACCGTTTCGCGAGAAAATCCCGGCCGAGGTATTCAGGAAAGCCTACACCAATCCGGTCTGCGGCAATCCGGCCGCGGTGCGAGACAATCTGCGCGAGGCGCTGCGGCTGCTCAAGGCGGCAGGCTACGAGATCCGCGATCAAGTGCTCACCAACGTCAAGACCGGCGAGCCGTTCACCGTCGAGCTGTTGAGCAACGTCCCGCTCTTCGAACGCGTGTTCTTGTTCTACAAGCCTTCGCTCGAGCGCCTCGGCATCGAGGTCACGGTGCGCACCGTCGACGAGCCGCAATACGAGAACCGGCTGCGCACCTGGGACTTCGACATGATCATTTATGCCTGGGGCAACACGCTGTTGCCCGGCAACGAGCTGCGCGACGACTGGAGCGGGGCGGCGGCCGACCAGCCCGGCTCGGAAAACATCGGCGGCATCAAAAATCCCGCGGTCGATGCCATGATCGACCGCGTCGTATCAGCAAAGAACCGCGCCGACCTGGTCACCGCCGCCCGCGCGCTCGACCGCATCCTGTTGTGGAATCATTACGTCGTGCCGCAGTGGAACTACAACAAGCTGCGCACCGCGCGTTGGGATCGCTTCAGCCATCCCGAGCCGATGCCGAAATACGGCATCGCCGCGTTCCCCACCGTGTGGTGGTGGGATGCCGATAAGGCGGCCAAAGTGGGATCGCGCTCTTAAACGCTAATGACGCAATGGATCGATGCGTAAGTGCGGCTAAACTCACAGCTATTGCAAGCGCTTGGCACCGGCCAACCGCCGTGATAGCGTTGCCGATCCGTCGTCGAACAAGCGCATAATTCAATTGCAATCGGCTCGACCGAGTGGCGGGCGCGAGCGGAAGTGGCGAGAGAGGATCTGCTATGGCACAGCAAGCGACAGAAAGTCCCGAGACCGGCCAAGCCACGGCGGAGACGCCCGAGCAGCGCCACGAGACGGCTTCGAAACTGGTCGACCGCTTCGCTCTGTGGTCCGGCGTCGGCGGATTGATACCGCTGCCCTTCGTCGACGTGCTCGCGGTCGGCGGGCTGCAGCTGCAGATGCTGCGCCGCCTGTCGCAGATCTACGACGTGGAGTTCTCCGAAAACCGCGGCAAGGCGCTGATCGCCAGCATCGCCGGCACCATGATCCCGGTAACCAGCGGCATGGGCGCCGCCAGCGCCCTCAAAGGCGTGCCGATCCTCGGCATGATAGCGTCGGCCTTCGTGATGCCGGTGCTGTCGGCGGGCGCCACCTACGCCATCGGCAGGGCGTTCGTGCAGCACTTCGAGTCGGGCGGCACGCTGCTCGATTTCAATCCGCCGGACTACAAAGAATTCATCAAGGCGCAAAAGCAAATGTGGGACTCGCGGACCAAACGCTCCAGTGCCGACGCGCAGACGTCTCATCCCGGCTCATGAATGACGCGGGCGGATGCCTGCCAATCGAGGAGTGGTTCAACCACAAAAGCGCGGCCGCTGACCGACGAGATCGACCCCATGGTGGAAGCCACCATCTATGTCGTCTTCTGCATTCTCACCGGTTTTTGCGGCATCAACCGCCGAATGGGCTTCTTCGGCACGTTCGTGATCGCGCTCGTCACCACCCCGTTGGTGGTACTGCCTGTGCTGCTGCTCACCGGCCCATCGCGCCGCGTCGAGTGGCGCAGCTGAACGTCGTGCAAGTGTTGATTGGGGCGGGCAAGTGTATCCCTCGCTGAGCCGGCAACGGCCCCGTGTAAGAGCGTAGACGAAGGTCAGCGCAGCCATGTCCTTCGTTCAGCTCGTTCAACGCGAAATGCAGGGCTCGCTGCCGCGGCTCCTGTTCATGTCGGCGTTGGGCGGCATCAGCACCGCGGCCGTGCTGGCCTCGATCAATGCCGGCGTGCAGAGCGTGAACAACGGCAACAAGCCGAGTCTGTGGGCGGCGACGCTGTTTCTGGTGGCGCTGTTTCTGTTCATGAAGACGCAAGCCTACGTCACCATCACCGCCACCGCCGAGATCGAGGGCATCATCCACCGATTGCGCCTGCGCATCATGGACCAGATCAGGCACTCCGAGCTTTTGGCGCTCGACAACATCGGGCTCGCACGCATCGTCGCTTCGGTCACCGGCGATACCCAGATCCTCACCCAAGCCAGCAACATGCTCTGCTTCACCATTCAGGGCGCGGTGTTGATTTTTTTCGTCTCGTTCTATGTGGCGTATCTGTCGCTGGCCGCCTTCTTCATGACCTTCGTCATTGTTTTCGGCGCCGGCATCATGTTTCACCTGAAGAACCGCCGGCTGACCGAACAGAAGGCGGAGTCGGCGGCATGGGAACGCCGGCTGTTCGACCGGCTGACCGATTTTCTGGACGGCTTCAAGGAGGTGCGGCTCAACAGGGCGCGGAGCGCCGAGCTGTTCGAGGATGCATCCGACGTGTCGCGGGTCGCCGCCAATATAAAAATACGGACCCAGGCCGAAACCTTCAAAATGATCGTGAATTCGCAGATCTCGATGTATGTGCTGCTCGGCGCTGTGGTGTTCGTCGCGCCTACTCTGAGTGACTCGCTCGGCGGCGCGTCGATCTCGAAGGCGACAACCGCGCTGTTGTTCGTGGTCGGCGCCTGCTTCGGCCTGGTGCAATCGATCCCGATCCTGCTCAATGCCAATGCGGCGGCAAGCCGCATCGAAGAATTGGAAACCACGCTGCGCGCGGCCGGCTCGACCGAGACAAGAGAGATCGCGATACCGACGCGTTTCGAGAAGATCGAAATGCGCGACATCACCTTCCGCTATGTCGACAAGTTCTCCGAAGCCGCGTTCAAGATCGGACCGATCGACTTCACCTTGCAGCCCGGCGAGCTCGTGTTCATCACCGGCGGCAACGGTTCCGGCAAATCGACCTTCTTGCGCGTGCTGTCCGGGCTCTATCCGCCCAATTCCGGCGAGATCACGCTCGACGGCGTGCGCATCGACGACCACAACCGCGATACCTACCGCGGCCTGATGTCGGCGATTTTCTTCGACTACCACCTGTTCCAGCGGCTCTACGGCATTCCCGAAGGGGGGGCGGCCGAGCTCGAGCGCCTGTTGGCGCAATTCCGCCTGTCCGACAAGACCGGGCTGGTCGACGGCGAGTTTCGCACGCTGGACCTGTCGGGCGGCCAGCGCCGCCGCCTGGCGCTGATCGTCAGTTTGCTCGAAAAACGGCCGATCCTGCTGCTGGACGAGTGGACCGCCGAACAGGACCCCGAATTCCGCCGCAAATTCTATGACGAGCTGTTGCCGGATTTGATGGCCGCCGGCGCCACCATCGTGGTCATTACCCACGATGACCGCTATCTTGACGAGTTGACATTACGGGCGCGCCGGGTGCGCATGGACGAAGGCCGCGTCGTCGAGCAACGTACGATGAATATGGGCTGATGATCGGCACGATGGATAACGGCTGATGGCGACGTATTCGGAATATCTCGATAGCAAGCCGCTGCCGAAGCGCGGCTGGCGCCGCATCGGGCGTCACCTGCCGCGGCTCTCCGTCATAGTGATGACGCTGCTGCTGATCGCCATCGTGCTGTGGCCTTTTGTCGTGGTTTCGGTTCCGACCGGGCACGTCGGCGTGCTTTGGTACCGGATCGTCGGTTTCGACCCTTACTGCATGTGCTTTTTTCGCGGCACGGTGCTCGATCCCCGGGATATCCGCGAGGAGGGCCTGCACCTGATCATGCCTTGGAACAAGCTGTATATTTACGATCTGAGGCTGCAATCGACGTCGCAGACATTCAACGCGATCTCCAAGGACGGCGTGAGCATGTCCGTTCAAGTGAGCATCCGATATCAACTGCAGCACAATTCCGTCGCCGTGCTGCACAAGTTCATCGGCCCGGACTATTTCGCCACCGTGATCAGCCCCGAGATCGGCAGCCAGACCCGCCAGGTCATTTCGCAATATACGGCCGAGGAGGTTTACACCTCGCGCGAGGCGATCCAGGCGGAGATTCACGACAGCGGGCAAAAGGCGCTCGGCGCCAGTCTCAACAAGCTGGTGCAGCCCGAGGCCATGGAGCAGCCCGACCCCAAGCATTACAACGACTTCCTGCAAGGCGCGATCCAGCTCCTCGATACGCTGGTGCTCAGCATCGAGTTGCCGCCCGCCATCGTCGCCGCCATCAATCGCCAGACCGAGCAGTATTATCAGATTCAGGAATATAAATTCCGCGTCGAGCGCGAAGCGCAGGAGTCCAAGCGCAAGCAGATCGAAGCCAACGGCATCGCCGCGTTTCAACGCACCGTCAGCCAGGGCATCTCCGAGTCATATCTGCGCTGGCGCGGCATCGAGGCGACGCTGGCGCTGGCGCAATCGCCCAATGCGAAAATCGTCATCTTCGGTACCAACAAGGATGGCCTGCCGCTCATTCTCGGCAATGTCGACAATCCACCCGGCGCGGGGATAACGCCGCCGCCGGCAAACGGCACCACACCGCCGTCCGCAGCGCCGCCGGCGCCGCCGGCCCCGAGCGACAAGTCGTCGTCGTCGGGCGCGCCGGCGCCGGGCGGTGGATCGAACGATGCCGACAAGGTCGGCCAAGCGACCGGCACGGCGCCGCCCGCGTCCGATACCGCGACGCCCGGCGCGTCGGGTCCCTACGGCATGACCGATTTCGAGGCCATTCTGTCCCGGCTCTACTCTCCCTTCCGCGCGCCGGGTTCCGGTCCGCCGGAGGCAGGCGCGGCGCCGAAGCAGTAATTCGCGTTTTTTCGCTTTACGATCGTGCAGAGGTCGCATCGTGCAGAGGTCGCTATGAGCACCCGATTCTATGACTCAGCACCGCGCCGCCGGCTGCGCCGCCCTGCCGCTATCGTCCTCGTCCTGTTCATCATGGTCAGCGGCTATTTTTGGGGCCGCCAGTTCAATGTCCGCGATATCCAGCAGCGCGACGCCGCCATTCAACAGCTGCAATCCGACGCCCAGCGGCTGGCGGCCGATATTGCCGATCAAAGCGCCAATCTCACCGCACTGCGCGCCGAGCTTACGAGCACCAAAGCCGCGCTCGATGCGATCATGCCCTCGCAGAACACCTACACCATCAATCCCAACCAGTCGCTGATCGCCGCCGACAGCCGCTTGACCATCGGCATGATCGGCGCTCCCGGCAATGAAGGCATCAATCTCAACGTCAACGGCAAGCAGCAGAAGGTCTCCGCCGGCGACGTCATTCGCGTCTCGCCCGATCCGGCGACGGCCTGCCAGGTGCAAATCCAGTCCTTCGATATGTTCAAGGCCGTGCTGGTGGCATCATGCGCCGCGGTGAAATCGCAGTAGAGCCAGGCGACAAGACCGCTTTATTACAAAGATTTTGCTATTCCCAAATGATCACGTTCGGCAGCGTGCCGTCGACGCGCCGCAGCAATGTGTAACCGACGCCGGCAAGGCCGCGGAACATACCCAAATTGAACTGCCCTTTGCCGCTGTTCCAGCGATAATCGCCGGCCGCGGCGGCGCTGTGCAAAACCGCCGTCAGCCGCTGCGCCGCAAGCGCGCGCAGATCATCGCGGCCAAGCGCATCGGCGGCCGCGCAGAAGAATTCGACGCCGCCAAGCGCGCCGCAGCACAGCGTATCGACGGCGGTGGGCCGGCCTCGCATGACGCCTTCGACGGCGTTTTGAATATCGGTGACAAGGCGCGCATCGTCCATGCCGCGGATTTTTGCTGTGGCAATCCGCGCCAGACCGATGCCGGGCGCGCCGTGACACCATTGGCAGGGCCAAATCAGCCCGCCGGCGTCGCGCAGATCCGGCCAATTGTGCCGCTCGGCGTCGTATCTTGAATTTTCAAAAGCCATGCATTCGGCGGCGGCTTGGTCGAATTCTTGGCTCAATTCTTGGCGCCCGGTCACTTGTGCCAGCGATGTCAGCGCATAGGCAAAGCCCGCCGCGCCGTGCGACATGCCGTTGAGCCCGCGCGGTCCGGAGCCCTGCCCGACCCAGGTTCTCAGCCCTTCCGGTCCCTGGCGAGGCTGGGCAAGCAAATGCTCGCCACACTTGATCGCCCGCCGCAGCACCTCGTCGGATCCGGTGTCGCGATAAAGCCGCAGCAGGCTGAGGATGCCGCCCGCGCTGCCGCTGACCACGTCGAGCTGCTTGTCCGCGGCGATGAGGTCGTCGGTGAAAAGCTCCGCCGCCTGCCGCGCATCCGCGAGCAACGCGCCGTCATGCAGGGATTTCGCCATCACCGCCAGCGCGTAGACGATCGAACCTAGGCCGACGGCGCCGCCCAGACCGAGCGCCCGCGCCATGCGCGCCGCGTTGCGGCCTTTCAGATTCTTGCGCAATTGCGCCAGCGCGGCGTAGGCAAGCTCAGCCGAAGTTTTGTTGCCGGTCACCGCGGCGTGGGCGGCGAGAAACACGCCGATGCCGCAAATGCCGTTGTAGAGATCCGGGCCGAGGCACACGAGCTGGGAAAACTCGGAATCGCCCAGCCAATCGAGACCGATCCAGGCGGCGCTCGGGCCGCGTCGTATGGCGTAGTGCGCCAATTGCGCCGCGATCCGATCGGCTTCGGCGGTGAAGGTCGCTTTGGTCGGCGTGATTGTAGACTCTTGACGTGGCGTTTCTTGCAGCTCCTCCGCTGCCTTGGGCCTGGCGGAGCTGGACTTGGCAGAGCGCGGGATCGAGTTTGTATTCTCGCGGATGACCTCGGTCTGCCAGGCGATCTCCCCCTCGTCGAATTTTTCGAACCGCGCCCGGGCGCGATCGAGGCCCGAGGACAATGCGGTATGAACGGAATGGCCGTAAGCATCGCCGATGTCGTGGCCGTCGCTGGGCGAGACGAAATGCGGCACGTTGAGCGCAACGAGCGCCGCGCGTTCCGCCTGCTGCAACGGCCAAAGCGGATTATTCTCGCTCTGCCAGTCGGACAGCCTGGCGATGAAATCCGCCTGTTCCGACCAGATCACGCCGTCGTCCATGGTTTTGTGATTACGCAGCCGCTGCAGCAGCATGTAGTAGAAGCGGGTGGCGCGAATGACGTTGCGGACCGGAACGCCGGCAAATCCGTCGAACAGACGCCCTGCCCCGCGGCCGTAGCGCAGCAGGAAGTTTGCGTACTGCGCAAAACCCTCGACGAAGTCGTCGACGTGATCGCCGAATTTTGCATTGCGGCCGTCGGCGTGCGGCAGATTGGGACTGGTCTTGGCGGCTTGGTTCGCTTTCGCCGGGCGCATCGCGTCGGAATTGATCTTGTCCCAAATGACTTCCGTTTTCGCGTTCCAGTCCGCGGTCATGCCGCCGACCGCAAAGACGATGTTTTCGGGGGAACGCCCGTAGGCTGGAAGCAGGCCTACCGACGTGACGGAATTGCTGACGATTTCGGCCGCCGCGGCGAAGGCGAAATCTTCCGGCGCTTCGGCGCTGCGCTCTTCGGCGCCGGCTTGCAGGATCATTTCCAGATCGATCGGCACCGGGTGGTCGCCGCAAGCGATCATGTTCTCCTGATGCATGTCGGTTGCGGCAAAGCAGTGAAACAGCGCCAGCCAGCCGCCGGCGCGGCGGAAAAACCGCGCGAAACCTTCCGCGTCGGCACACCCCGCATGATCGATGAATTCGGTCCAGCCGTAGCCGTCCCGCGCAATCGCGTGCGCGGCTTTGAGCGCGATCGGAGCCTGAGCGCCGTTCAAGCGTTCGACCAAGGCGTGCCAGGCGGCATCGAGCCGCAAATCCTTCGGCTTGTAGACGACCTGCGCGCCGTCCTCGAAGCCGACGATCCGCACCGAGCGGCCTTCATTGTGCGGATCGGAGAGGTTACCTTCGAATCCGGCAACGCGGCCGGTGTTGCCGGAACGAAGAATATCGCGGCGGATCGCCGCAAGATCGGCATCGAGGCGCAACACCATTTCGCGCGAGGTCTCGATCCATTGCCGCGTCACGGTCGCGAACAGCCGCAGCAGCACCGGCTTGTCTTCGAACAGCCGCCGCCAGCCGCCGGCTTGCATCTCGGCAACAAAGCGATCGTAGAGCGCCGTGCCGTTATGCTGCGCCGGAGCCGCTGCATCGGGCTGCGATGAACCGGCATTGCGCATCTTGGCGAAGCGCTCGTAGAGCGCCGCGATGCCGAGGCTGGAGAGCTCCCGAAGCAGCCCCAGGCGCAACGAGGCGCGCGCGTCATCGTTCAAGTTGTCGGCGACCCGCGCATCGAGACCCGACCAAAGCCGCGTGTCGGCCTGCGCGACAAGTGGCGTGAAAAGCTGCTCGAACGCACAAGGATCGGCGGTGCCGGGCGCAGGCAGCGGCGCGGCATTGGCGCTGGCGCCTTGCAAAGCCGCTTCGACCCAGACTGCGTCCTCGATCCATGACGGCAGCGCAGCGGACGTACGGCGGACCGCCGCCAGCCTCGCCAGCACGGGAGCGAACGCAAAACCGTCCCGTTCGAGCCGCCGGCCGAACAGCGACCAGTCGCCGCTGGCGCATGCGCGGCACCATGCGGCAAGCCGCCGCGCGGCCAAATCGGCGTCGCCCTTCTGGCCCGGCAACGGTTCGAAATCATCGGAGAGGACTTCGTCCAAGGTGGCGGCCCGAACCGCGAGCCGCTCGTAAAATGCGTCCATCCGATTGCTCTCTCCGGCACGAATTAGCTCGGTAAAACAGTTACCTGCGGTATCATCGCCTAGACTTTACACCAGTCGCAGCCGATGATTATATGGGTTCCATTGGGGGCGTTATCGCAAATTCTCCTCCTATTTGCCGACGCCACTTGCGAACAAAAGGATGACTATCATGAACGACGCTACGATCGGATTCGACCAGATCGAAGAGCTTCCCGCCTATGAAATCTCCGACGAGGCCCTGGAGGCCGCGGCCGGAAGCGAGCAGGCCGGATACACGCTGGCCTATTGCTCGGGCTTGTCCGTCTGCCCGGCCTGACCGGCTCATCGGACTGGTCCTGACTGCATCATCTTGCCTCTGATGACGGGTCGGGTCGACGAAATCGCGCGCGAGGCGTCGCTGATGGCGGCGCCTCGTTTGCTTTTCAGCAGGGCCGTCGCGCTGACGCATTGAACAACATCCTGGTTGCCGCACACCCATGGAATTCGGTCTCGATACATTTGGCGACGTCACCGCCGGCCCCGATGGCCGCCTCAACAGCCACGCCCAGGTCATTCGCGAGGTGATCAAGCAAGCGGTGCTGGCCGACCAGGTTGGCATCGACGCGTTCGGCGTCGGCGAGCACCATCGTCCGGATTTCGCCATCTCTGCGCCCGAGGTCGTGCTCGCGGCTATTGCCGGGCGCACCAAGCGGATCCTGCTCGGCTCGGCAGTGACGGTGCTCTCTTCCGATGATCCCATTCGCGTATTCGAGCGTTTCGCCACCGTCGACGCCGCCTCGAACGGACGCGCCGAAGTGACCTTGGGGCGCGGCTCGTTCACCGAGTCGTTTCCGTTGTTCGGGTTCGATCTGGCGCAATACGAGGCGCTGTTCGAGGAAAAGCTCGATCTGTTCGCGGCGCTCCTCAAGCAGGAACCGGTGACGTGGCAGGGCAACTTGCGGCCGCCGCTCGCCAACCAGCGGGTCTTTCCGCCGCTGGAAAAACCGCCGCTCAAAACCTGGATCGGGGTCGGCGGCAGCCCGGAATCCGTTGTTCGTGCGGCGCGTTACGACCTGCCGTTAATGCTGGCTATCATCGGCGGCGATCCGCGCCGCTTCATGCCCTTCATCGATCTCTATAAGCGCGCCTACGCGCAGCTCGGCCGCCCGACAAAACCCATCGGCCTGCATTCCCACGGCTATGTCGCCGACACCGATGCGCAAGCGCGCGAAGAGCTTTGGCCGCACCACAAGGGCATGCGCGACAGGATCGGCGCCGAGCGCGGCTGGCCGCCGGTGACCCGGGCGCATTTCGACCAGGAGGCCGATGGCGGCTCGCTCTATGTCGGCGCGCCGGAAACCGTGGCGCGCCGGATCGCGGCGACTGCGAAGGCGCTCGGCATCGCGCGCTTCGACATGAAATACTCTTCCGGCACCCTGCCGCACGACAAGCTGATGCGCAGCATCGAGCTTTACGGCACCAAGGTGATGCCGCTGGCGCGGGAGATGTTGGCCTGATCCCTCATCCTGCGAGGCATTGAATTCGACATCAAACGATGATAAATGCGTGCCTATCCGGGAGATTGCAAATGCGGACGACTTTGGCGCTAGATGATGAGCTTGTAACCCAAGCCCAGGCATATACCGGCCTGAAGGAAAAGTCGGCTCTGGTCCGAGAGGCGCTGAAAGCGCTTGTCGAGCGAGAGGCTGCGCGGCGATTGGCACGGCTCGGAGGCAGCGCACCTAATCTCATGATGCCGCGGCGAAGACGGACGCAGAAGTGATTCTGGTCGACACATCGGTATGGATCGATCATCTGCGGACGGGCGACAAAACACTTGTCGAACTGCTTCTCGCAAAACAAGTTTTGGGCCACCCTTTCGTTATCGGTGAAATGGCGCTTGGCCATCTGCCGGAGCGGCGCCGGGTTCTAAGTTCTCTCAGACATTTACCGCAGGCGATCGTGGCCTCCCAAGATGAAGTATTAAATCTCATCGAGCGTGAGCGCCTATTTGGATTCGGCATTGGCTATGTCGATGTGCATCTACTTGCGGCGACCCGGCTGACGGAAGGCGCCAGCTTGTGGACCCGGGACAAACGACTGCTGAGCGCCGGTGAAAGCCTGGCTCTGACGCGATCTACTCCGGCTTGATCCCCGCGTGCTCCACCACCCTCGCCCACTTCGCTGCATCGCCTGCGATCAGCGCGCGCAACTCGGGGGGTGAATAAACCAGCGGCACGCCGCCGACTTCGGCCATGCGCGCGCGGATGCCGGGGTCGGCAAGGCCGGCATTGATCTCGCGATTGAGCCGCTCGACGATCTCGCCCGGCGTGCCGCTCGGAACGCCGAGCGCCGTCCATGGCGTGACCTCGAAGCCGGCAATGGTTTCGCCCATGGTCGGCACGTCCGGCAGCGCCGGCGTCCGCTTCGCCGAGAGTACGGCGAGCGCCCGCACGCCGCCGGACATGATGTGCGGCAGCGAATTCGGCAGCGCGTCGATGCCGGCCTGGATGCGGCCGCTCAACAGATCGGTCAGCATCGGGGCGCCGCCCTGATAGGGCACATGCACCACATCGACGCCGGTCGAGATCTTGAACAGCTCGATGGCCAGGTGACTGATGGTGCGCACGCCGAACGAGGCAAAATTGATTTTTCCGGGATTGGCTTTGGCGTAAGCAATAAACTCCGGCACGGTGTTGGCCGGCAGCGTCGGAGTGACGTCCAGCACCAACGGCAATTCGGCGAGCCCCGCCACCGGCGCGATGTCGCGCTGAAAATCGAACGGCAGGGATTTGTAGAGCACCGGATTGATCACGTTGGTGGCCACCGCGAACAGCAGCGTGTAGCCATCGGTCGGCGCATTGACGACCGCCTGCACGGCGATGTTGGTGCCGCCGCCCGGCTTGTTCTCGATGATCACCGGCTGGCCGAGTTTTTGCGCGAGCCACTCGCCCAGCAACCGCGCAATCAGATCGGTGCTGCCGCCGGCGGGAAACGGCACGATCCAGCGCAGCGGGCGGGATGGATAGGTGTCCGCGGCAGCAGTCCGCGCCACCACAGTCGAAACGGTGATGGCACCGGCAAGTTTCAGCAATCGGCGGCGTGCAAGCATGACGAGCCGATGTTAACGCGGAAGGCGCATCTTCAACATCCTCGCCGTCGGTCGCGGCCCGGCGAAAAACCTCATTTAGACCGACGGCTTAATTTGCGGCTTCGGCATAAATGCCACAGCGACTGATAATCCGCTCGGTGGCATTCCAAGAAGCAATGTTTACTGTATTCTACCATAAGTTGGTGTTTCTCGTCGGGTCGGCGCCATGTCCATGGGACGTCATATAGTAGCTTGTGCGTTGGGCTTGAATTTGGCCGCCTGCGCCAGCCTCGACTACATTCACGACCCGCAATTCGTCCCTCTATCAAGAGAGCAGGTGCCGGGTTTTTTGAAATCGATCCGTTGTGAATTGGTCACGTTCTACACTGCCAACGGGCTGAAGAGCCAACTCTACAATAACCTGATCGCCATTTATCAAGCCGACATGGCGCAATACCAAAAAACCAAAAGTCCTTCCTTGTTGCAGGCTGCCACGGCGGCGCGGGCAAAAGGCTTGGCCGAGTATCCTCACTTCGATCTCTCTGATCAGCTCTTTGGGCCGGTTGGGTTGGATCTAAAAGTCATCGATACTCTCGGATTCCAATCTCCGGCAACAGTGGTCAATTACAAACACACGCTTGACATGAACCATTCATTCGGTTGGCAGTTTGGCCCGGAGGCGAATACGCAAAACACCTATGACTTAACGTATAATTTCATCATCCGCCAGGACGCGACGCTCTATGACGCACCGGACACTGGCGATGGATTTGCATGCTTCAAGACCCTACCGCCGAAATCCAGCACACAGTCGGCAGAACTCGACGCCCTGGCAAAAGGGGATCATCCCGACCTCGAATTGTTCAAAAGAATTCGCGTGAATCTAACAACTCCACTCGCGGCGTGGCTTCAGAGTGATAGCACTGAGCTCTGGTCGAACGCGGCTGCGCGGAACGATATAGCGGAAATCGCGGCCTTGTCTCCCCAGCAGATCAATCTCAGCTTCACGGTGCAGGTCACGGCCGGACTCGACACACAATATAATCTGATGGGGCCGCTGCTGTCGGGTACGGCGGATTTCAACGCCAACTCACAATCATCCGGCAACATGCAGCTTAGCCTTAATGGCCCGGACGCTGTCCTCTACTCCAATGCACAAATCGGAAATTCAGGAATTTTATCGGGTACCCCTTACACCCCGCCCTTGCCTAAAAAAACCGAAGCGATGATAAATGTTGAACAAATCTTGAAAAGCAAGGGCATCGACCTCGACAAGAAAGGCTTGGCGTTGGCGCAGCGAAGAACGGCGACTCTGCTAACCACACCCAACCAGGCAAAGATAGTTCAGCAGCTAACACAGAACACGCAGATGACAGAGGAAGAGCTGAATAACCTACTCAACAGCAACAGCCTCGCCGTCGTTTCGCGCAGCACGCTGCAGCGGTCGGCGCCGCGGATCGCAGGACCGATGGCCGCGCCACTACCCCCTGGAAGCAGAGGCTATCTTCTGTATCCGATAGGGATTCCGGTTCGTGTACACTGATCGCGCTTCGACCAGTTAAGTCCCCACCAGCCCGAATTGCGGGCTCGACGGCTCGGCGTGCGTTCGTTTCGCAACCCGCCCGGCCAGCCGAGAAAGCCTGCCCGCTTCCACTGCGGCGCGCATTGAGCGTGCCATCAGCACCGGGTCGCGCGCCTTCGACACCGCTGTGTTGACCAGCACCGCGGCGCAGCCGAGCTCCATGGCGAGCGTGGCGTCGGAGGCGGTGCCGATGCCGGCGTCGAGCACCACCGGCACCGGCGAGCGGGCGCAGACGAGCTCGATCAGGTGCGGGTTGGAAATGCCGAGCCCCGAGCCGATCGGCGAGCCCATCGGCATCACGGCGGCAGCGCCGGCATCGGCGAGTTTTCGGCACGTCACCGGATCCTCGGTGCAGTACGGCAGCACGACAAAACCCTTCTGCACCAAAATCTGCGTCGCGCGCACCAGTTCCTCGACGTCAGGATAAAGCAATTCGCGGTCGCCGATCACTTCGAGTTTGACCCAATTGGTATCCAGGGCTTCGCGCGCCAGCTCGGCGGTCAGTACGGCGTCCTTCGCGGTCTGGCAGCCGGCGGTGTTGGGCAGGAAACGCACGCGCCCGCCCAAAACATCGATCAGGCTTTCGTCGTCGCCGGCGAGGCTGATGCGGCGGATCGAGGCGGTCACCATGGCGGTGCCGCTGGCCGCAATGGCGTCGAGCATGATCTTACGATTGGGATAGCCGGCGGTGCCGAGAAACAGCCGCGAGTCGAATGTTTGGCCGGCGATGACCAGAGGATCTGACATCTTTTTCTCCTAACCGCCTTGCCGCGCGCGCACGATCTCGACGCTGTCGCCGGGATTGAGCGACGTCGCCGGCCAAGCCGCGCGCGGAACGACGGCGCCGTTGAGCGCGACCGCGATGCCGCGCTGTCCGGTGTCGACGGTTTTTTCCACGAGCAGCTCTTCGAGCGTTTTTGGCGCGGCGAACGGTTCGTTCTCGCCATTGACGCGGATTTCCGTTGGCGTCATCGCGCGCCCCCCTACTCCGCCGCCCGCGCCGGCAGAAAACGTTCGAGACCGAACGGCCGGATCGCCGGCTCGACGACATTGTCGAGAATGAGCCGCGCCATGGCGTCGGCTGTCACCGGCGCCAACAAAATGCCGTTGCGGTGATGGCCGGTGGCATAGAACAAGCCGTCGAGCGGGCCGGGACCGAGGATCGGCGCGTCGTCGCGGCTGCCCGGCCGATGGCCGACCCAGATTTCGTCGATCGGCAGTTCCTCGACCGCCGGCACCGCGCGCCACGCCGCGTCGAGCAGCGCCATCACGCCGCCGGCGGTGATCGTGTCGTCAAAGCCCTTTTCCTCGACGGTGGCGCCGACGATCAGCCGGCCGTCGCGGCGCGGCACCAGATAGGCGCCGGGCGCCCACAGCACGTGATCGATGAGCGGCGCATTCGCATTCATGCGCAGCGCCAGCATCTGGCCTTTTACGGGGCGCACCGGCGGCCGGCGGTCCGGCGGCAATCCGGCGATCGTGCGCGACCAGGCGCCGGCGGCAAGCACCACGATATCGGCGCGCTCGGTCATGCCGTCTTCGAACACGACGCCGGTCGCCTTGCCGCCGTGCACGGCAATTTCCTCGACCGGCCGATGCTCGTGAATTGTCACGCCGGCGGTTTCGGCGGCGATGCGCAGCGCCTGCACCAGCTTGCGGTTATCGACCTGATGATCCTGCGGCGAGAACAGCGCGCCGGCGATTTTTCCCGCCAGATGCGGCTCCCTTTTGCGCGTGTCAGCGGCCGACAGCCATTCGAGCGGCAGGTCGAGGCGCCGCTGAAACTCCAAACGATGCGCGATCTCCGCCTGATCGTCCGCGGTCAAAGCGAGCAGCAGCGTGCCCTCGCGCCGCAGTTCGACGTCGACGCCGCTGGCGCGCAACAGCGCGTCGGCAAAGGCCGGCCAGCGCGCCTGGCTGTCGCGCCCGAGCGCAACCAACGCCTCCTCGCCGGGCTCGGCCTCGCAGCACGCCGCCAGCATGCCGGCCGCCGCATGGCTCGCGCCCGCGCCGGCCTTGCCGCGATCGAACACCGCGACCGTCGCCCGGCCGGCGAGCCGCCAGGCGATGCCCAGCCCAACGACGCCGGCGCCGATGATGGCGACGTGCGGCTTTTTGCCGATATGGGGATCCTTTTGCGTCAGAGGCGGCTCCCTTCGCTGGAATGACCCAGACAGTAATGGCGACGTCCCTGATTTTACAGGGGGTTGCGGTGTCTGTACCCCCTCAAAGGCGCTCATTGAGCGCAAGGGCTAATTTCGCCGAGTGTCTGTGAGCCAGCGGCGATTCAGATCACCCCTCTCCGCAAATGAAAAAACCCGCGCGCAGTTGACGCTGCGCGCGGGTCCGAAAGAAATGGACCCCTCATGCATACACCACGAGCACCTCTGCGGGGGGGGGGGAGAGAAC
>Ga0210398_10000463_pt1 | contig 46497 bp, 61 predicted proteins | sample IncBWC4OmetaG_FD_161047 | JGI IMG/M metagenome (GOLD analysis project Ga0210398, IMG submission 161047) | Forest soil microbial communities from Barre Woods Harvard Forest LTER site, Petersham, Massachusetts, United States - Inc-BW-C-4-O | ecosystem: Environmental > Terrestrial > Soil >...
GAACCACGGCTCTTGCCGGGACAGGGACAGACCGCCATCGAATGCGCGAACAGACTGCGCCATCAGCGGCGATCCCGGTTGCGCGGGTGATAGACCAACGCCAGCACGACGTTGACAGCACCAGCAACCGCCTCGCCCGCTGCCGCGAAGGCACCGCTGATGGCTGCCCCCAGGTCGCCGAAAAAGCTGGTCGAGGCCCTGGAGTCAGGTAGCACCCCTTTGCGCACGACAATCCCGCTGTTCATGAGCAATGCGAGGTTAGTCGAGTCGATTTGCGCCTGATTCATTGGCACGCCGCCCTGCATCACGTAAGATAAAAAGGCGTCATTGACCTCGGCATTGCGTGCCAGCACCAGCTTGCTGTTGGCGACAGTCTGCGGCGGCTCAGGCCGCAACAAGATCGATGAGGCAGCGTTGATCGTCCCGGCGATCAAGATATTGCCGCTATTGTCGAAGATCGTGCCGCTGGGCGTGCCCCCTGTAATGACGGCAGTCAAGCGGACCTCACGCGAGCGCCACAGTTTCGCCTCGGTCAGGACGAAATTGGCATAGCGCGTGGCCTCGCGTGCAGCAGCCATGGTTTAGTTCGGGCGGCGTGGGCGCGGCGGGCCGGCACGGCGCACGGCAGCCATCGGATGATGCGGCTCGGGCCCCTCGGGAGGCGCTGGCAAGGTTTCGGCTGGCGGCGGGTCGGCACTGCCGCCATTCCCAGGATCAGGCGGTACGGGCGGCGGCACGCGCTCCAGATACGGCCGGCCGATGTAGGCCATCAGGCCGAGACTAAGCATCCGCTTTAGAACCCGCCGCCGCGATACGGCGTCTGGTAGGCGCGCATGCGTTCAGCGTTGGCCTTGATGACATCGGCCGTCTGGTTGCCCATCTGACCGGCGCGCACGGCGGCGCTGGTATCGATGGTGTCGATCGGCCGCATCTGGTCCTCGCGGGCGCGGAGCTCCAGCAGCTCGCGACTGACCGTGGCGATCGGCGTGTTTTTGCTGATGTAGGCATTCGCCAGTTCGGGATGCCGTGCCAGCCGGCACTGATCATTGACTTCTTGCGCGTAGGCCAAAGCCTCGGTGCGCGCCGTGCCGCGGACTTCGTCAAGATTGACGACGTTGGCGGGATTGTCTTCGCTGTCCATCCTGCTCGCTCCTCTGGAATTGACGGGGCCGAGATTGACGCTGTCGGCGAGTGCGGCGTGCGCCTGGTCGTAATTGCCGACCTCGTCGACCAGGCCTTCGTTGCGGGCATTGCCGCCGAAATACACGCGCGCCTCGGTGGCGCGGACCTGGGCCGGCTGCAAGCGACGGTGCTCGGCGACCGAGGCCGTGAACTTGTCGTAAATTCGGTCGATTTCGCCTTGAATGCCGACGCGCGCCTCGATCGACAACGGCTCGTGCGGATTGGCGTCGACCTTGCGCGCGCCCTTGAAAATGTAGTTGAAGGCGAGCCCTGCCTCTTCATCGTGCCGTGATTGGTCCAGATGCAGAGCGACGACGCCGACGCCGCCAGCGGCGCCGGTATCGGTGACCCACACGCGCTGCGCCGCCGCGGCGATGGCGTAGGCGGCCGACAGGGCGTCATCATTCGCGACGGCCCAGACCGGCTTGTCGCGGCCGATCGCGCGGACTTCGTTGGCGAAGTCGAAGACGCCGCCGGCTTCGCCGCCGGGACTGTCGATGTCGAGCAGGATGGCACGGGCGCGGCGATCGGCGCGAACACTGCGCAACACCCGGGTCAGGTTTTCGTAGGACTGCAAGCGGGTGGAATCGGCGTCAATCTGGCCGGCGCGGCGCACCAGCACGCCGTGCACCGGGACCGTGGCGACACCTTTGTTGAGCCGATAGCCATAAGTCGAGGCTTCGGACTTGGGAGGGTCAGCCTCTTCGGCACTGGCCTGTGGGACGAGCAGCGAGCCGCGCTGAAAGCGAACGGCATTCAGGCCGGCGAGCAAGGCTTCGAGCTTGCCCGGTTGGATCAAAAGCGGGACGCCGAAGATGCGCGCGAAGATGTGCGAAAGATCTCGGATCATGCTGCGGCCTCCGTGTCCGAGGGCGAGGCGCTGTCGCTGGAGGCCGGTTGACTGGTGCCGATGCTCTGGGTGCGCGAGCCGTAATCGATTGTGATCCCGAGCTTCTGCGCGAGAGCTGCGGCCTCGGCGATGCGGTGATAGGTCTCCTCGAGGTCGTAGCCTTCAGCCTCGACGACATCTTGCGGTGCGATGATGCCGGCTTTCAGCGCCAGAATGGCGGCTTGGCGATCCTTAAGCGGGTCCACCCAGGCCGCGCGCGGCGCGATCGCCTTGTACGCGCGATAGACCGTGGGCTGACCAGTGTAGGCAGAGGCCGAGATCGGCAGGGCGCGGGCGAGCACCGCGGCATCGAACCAGTGGGTCCAGACCTTGCGCAGGAATTGGAACACGAGCACGGCGTGCTGAAACGCCTCGACCTCGGCGCGGAAGGCGAGCAGGCCGGCGCGCGAACTGGCATAGGTCGCCTTGGCCAGGTCAGCCGACAATTCAGCGTAGGGGATGCCGAGCGCGGCGCAGATTTGCAGGAGCACGCGATACTGGAACGCCTCGTAGCCGGACGGCGTGCCGCCGGGCGCCGACAGCGTGATCTTTTCGCCAGGATAGAGCTGCACCGTAGCGCCCGGCGCATAGGCGAGATCGTCGTCCTCGGGGCGCGGGACCAGCGGATTGCCGTCCTCGTCGTGTTCCTCCGGCGTTTCGATAAAGGTGGCGTAGCGGCTTTGTTGCTTCTGACGCTCCAACTCGGCATCGTCGAAGGCGTCGAGCTGGAACAATTTGACGATCGCCGCGGCGTAGCCGCTGTGGCCACGGACCTGGCCAGCCTCGATCGGGTCGAATACGTGAATGACATCCTCGGCCGGGACGCGCGTGAGCTGGTCTTGCAGCAGCGCATCGCGGAACGTCGTCGCGTCGGTCGGGTTGGTGCGATAAAACCAATAGGCGACGCGCTTGTCCCGTAGATTGCGGTCAAACTCGATGCCGAGGCGGATTGGATTGCCATTCGGCGCGTAGTCGAGCTTCCACAACGGGAGTTGTTCGGCCGGCAGCATTTGGAGCTGCAGCGGGACCGTCAGACCATCTTGGGGGAACCGCGGCCGCAAACGCACAAAGCACTCGCCAGCGAGAAACGTCTCACGTGAAACACGGCGACTGATCCCGTAGAAATCAGTCACATCCTCGGCGTCGGCCTCGTCGGTCCAGGCGTTCCACGTTTCGTGGATCTGATCGCGCAGCGCTTCGTCCTCGACCAAAGATGACGGCTTGATCCCGGCGCCGACCGTGGCGGCCGACCAGGAACGCAACGCCGCCTTGGCGTAGCCGTTGTTGCGAACCAGCCAGCGGGCGCGGGCGTTGATGGTGTCGCCGGCCGCGCGCATGGCGACGTTGATGTGTTGGGCAGCCGGTTGCCAGACGGCCAATCGCCGGCGCGTGGCGCCGGCCTCGAGCCCTGGCGGGATATTGCGCGCCGCCGTGAAACCGCCGCCGGCCGGCGGCAGCTCGCCTTGTGCCTGCGGTTTGCGGCGGAAGCCAGCGCCCAGCCGCCGCCAGAAGCTTTCGCTCGGCGCTGCCATCCTACAATGCCTTGATCAGTGGAACGTAGGCGATGCGCGCGGCCCGTCGGCCTCCGGTGTCGCAAAGCTCTTCCAGGCGTTCGAGCTCGCCGATCGCCTTTAGCCGTTGTTCGATCGTGGCATAGCCGATCTGCCGCGAACGGTCAGACAGGCTCGTCGCCGGATTGCCGATGCTGCGCCACAAATCGGCGATCTGCCGCCGACGTTCCGCTCTGGCTTCCGGTGAACAATCCGGCATTGAAAACGCTTGCCTTTCCCCTGCGACCCGCGTAGAGCGGTAGCCGCACCGTTGGGGCCTGAACGGGGTGGAGCAAGCAATCGGGGCCGGTTCTCAGTCACAGTGAGAACCGGCCCTTTGTCATCGTCGACGGCGTTGGGCCGCGGCGAGACGCCGGAGAAGCGCTGTCCTCAAACGATCCTGCATAGTTGAGCGGATCAGGCCCTGCACTTCCGGCGTGGCGAAGGTGCCATAAATAGTCGGTCCCCACAATTCTTTGATCGGCAGGCGGCGACGCGTTCGACGGCGAAAGGCGCCGCGATGCCCGGACCGCATGTTGGCGATAAACGCCGAGCGGATGACCTGGCTCTTGCCCCAGGCGCGCGTGCGCACCCCTGCGCCGGTCTGCGCCGTGCCGGGGAAGTCGTACAGCGGGATCGGCTTGCGTGATGAGCGGATCGTCGCCTGATAATCGCCGACCCGCACCGAGTCATAAGACAGTCGCGCCTTGACCGTGCCGCTCTTGAGCCCGGTGCGCTTGGCGATCAATTGCGCCGCTTTGGTGATGCTGGCCTTGGCGGTGTCGACCAGCGCCAGCGCCACCGCGGGATCAGACTTCGGCGGGGCCAATGCTTCGAGGTTCCCCAGAAACACCGTGGCGTCGAACGTGAAGCCGCCTTGTCCCGGCCGCATGCCTTTCATGCGCGAAGCTTAGCCGCAAAAACGGTCGTCCGTAACCGTTTTCTACCAACACGCGAGAACCACGTCGCGATCTCGCGCGACGACGCAAATCGACAGGGACGCGTCCTGGGGCACGTGATGACGCGCCCTAAGCTGCCCTACGTGCGAAGCGCTTTCGCGCGCCAGCGACGCGCCCAGCGCGATCTGACGCGACTTTGCGACCCCTCATCGCGCGACCTCGCATGCAAGATGCACGCAACAAGCGGACTGCGACAGGATGACGCACTCCGCTTGCGGCGTGTTTCAACGTGCGGATGCGGTTGGTTTCTCAAGTACTTCCGAAAACGAGTACAAACGCCCGGAAAAGTGGAAAAAATCTCTTGAGAAGCCCGGCGAATAGCTTATATTCATGTGTGTAAGACGAAACGACAGAAGGACGAAGCGAAACGCGAAACGAAACAAGACTTCCAAGGGACGCGCGAAGCAATCCAGGCGCGACCCAGCTTCGAAGGATTGCAAAGTCAGCCAACCATATCATTCCCCGGGCTGACGGATCGGGATCGGGTAGGAAAGCTCGAAAGCGCGCACTAGCGCCTGAAGCTCCCCGGCAGGCCCCCCCACAGGCGACCCACTTCGGGTTTCGGACACGACAAAATCGAAGGAATGCACCCGCGCTGCCAGATAGCGCGGCTCATTGCAGGATCTCCACTTGCAAACGAAACGAGCGAGCGCGCGTCAGAAATGACGCGCGCTTGATCGCAACCCGTCTGACGAGGCCCGGTGATGCCGGGACGAAAGCGCACAAGCGCTCACGGGAAATCAACTCGAAACCCTATCGCAATGGAGCCCACGATGACCAACACGATCCGCCATATCGCTGCGATCCGCGCAAACCGGACCCGCCTGGCTGCCAAGTCGAATTCGTTCACCAACGAAGTCGCACGCAAGGCGATTTCCGAAGCGGTCGCGATTTTCGACGCGCTGCACAATGTGCCCACCCCGTGCGATCGGCACCTCGCAGCTGTCAAGGCAAATCGCACCCGGCTCGCAGTTCGCGCTTCGAAGTTCACCAACGAAATCGCCCGCAAGGCGATCGAAGACGCGCTGTCACAAGCCGCCTGACGAGCCCGTGAAATTCGGGCGAAACGCCCAGCGCTTGCTGGGCGTAGCGGTAACTCTCTGCAATGGAGCCCACGATGATCACCCGTTCAACGATCGTCTGCCTGACTTTCTCCGATGGTTCGTCCGAAACAGCCCCGCTGTTCGATGTAATCGCCGTCAACATGTTAGACGACGACGAAGAAATCATCTTCGACGCGTTGATCCGTGTCGGTCGCTATGACCTCGACACCGGGTCGAACGGCGACAGCGACAACGTCGTTATCACTGTCGCGTAACCGCCTGATGAGCCCGTGAAATCCGGGCGAAACCAGCCACAAGGCTGGTCGCGGTACTTTCGACCGCACCCCTTTTCTGCAATGGAGTCCACGATGACAAAGTCAGTGATGCACTTCGCAGCCGTGCGCGCAAATCGTACCCGGCTGGCCCAGAAGGGCGAAACCTTCACCAACGCCGTCGCGAAAGCAGCGGTTGTCGAGGCGCTGGCGCACTATGACGCGCAACTGGCCGATGCGCCGGCGCGTCGCGTGCGTTCGAGCGTCCCGTGCGATCGTCACGAGGCTGCACGTCGGGCCAATCGGACCCGGCTCGCGGCTCGCGTCGCGACGTTCACCAACCCAGTTGCCAAGAAGGCCCTCGAGGACGCGTTGGCAGCACAAACCGCCTGAAGAGCTGGTGAGACCCCAGCGAAACGCCCAACGAAGCTGGGCGTAGCGGTACAAAAAATCCGCACTTCTGCAATGGAGACCATCATGGCACGTCGCCAATATGTGCCGCCACGCGGCAGCAGGGTCAAATGGCAAGTCACGGTGTTGAGCCGTGACGGGCTCGAACTGCTCGACCACGCGCAATGCGAGGACGAGAAGGAGGTTCAGGCCTTCGCCACCGAGGCGCGTTCGCGCGACTTCGGGACGAAAATCCTCATCCGCGACACTTACGGCAAATCCCGATCCTGGGATTAATCCCCGCCTGACGAGTCCCCGTGACAGGGGACGAAACGTCCCGACACAAGTCGGGACGTCGCGGAAGTCCAATTCCGTACCACCTGCAATGGAGACCCTTATGGAAAACGTCGAGATCAAGGTGACGGGCGACAAGCTCGTAATCACCTGCGATCTGACCGCCCGCGGCGTCACGTCGAAGACCGGCAAAACCAAGCTGATCGCCTCGACCCACGGGATAGTGCCAGTCGAGTGCAAGCGCCCCGGCGTCAAGTTGGCGCTCAACGTCATGGTCCCGAACAATGGCCACTGATCGTTGGTCGCCGCAACGCAAAGCGGTGTTGTTGCTGGCGATCGATTACGACTTGTTGTCGATCGCCGAGGCTTCGATCCGCTTTGCCGTATCGAACGAGGAACTTGCTGCCTGGCGGCGTCAATTCGGCCGCCACGGCGTGCCGGCGATGCGCTCGACCCGTCTGCAACTCTACCCGGAGTGCCGGTCATGCTAGCGCGCAAGCTGTGGCACGCTTCGATCACCGCTGAACGCGTGATGGAGGCAGTCGAACGCGAGATGACGGAACTCGATAACCCCGGCTTTTGCCTGATTTGCGGCGAAGAGGCCGACGGTTGCGAACCCGACGCTCGCAACTACACGTGCGACAGCTGCGGTGCCGAACAGGTGTTCGGCGCCGAGGAATTGTTGCTATATCTCGGCTGACAACAATGGAGGCAACATGGCGTTGCAACTCGGCGCATTACGCGATGCGTTGCTGGACGCTGGCGCTTCGACCGACAAAGCCGACAAAGCCGCAGAAGAACTTGCCGATTATGAAAAGCGGCTGCTCGGCGTCGAAGGAAAGCTGACAATGTTGATTTGGGCGGTCGGCGCGAATGCCGCCGCCACGATCGCAGTTCTTGGCATGATTGTCAGCATGAACGGTCGGCTCGGCGACATCAGCGGCCAATTAACGCAAATCGCGCAATTACTACATCACTAAACCCGTCTGACGAGGCCCGGTAGCACCGGGCCGAAACGCGCGGCTCGCCCGCGCGTCACGGGAAGCTAATTTCCCGATACCTGCAATGGAGACCCATTATGCGAACCAAGAAAAGCACTTCGCGCGAAGTGGCGCCGTCGAACGGCGCTGCCGAGAACGTTGTCGAGGAGGCGGTCGTGGAGTCGGTGGCGGCGCTTGAGCCGATCGCCATCCCCGTGCTCGCGCTCAAGGCAGCGATCAGCTGCACCGGTGCCAAAACCACCGATGTCAACGGCGACAAGAAAGACGTCCCGGAAAATCTCCAGGGCGTCAACATCGCCACGCGCGAAGGCGAAGTCCGTGTCAGCGCGACCGACGGTCATCGCTTATTCGCCTATTCGATCCCAAGCGGGTCAGCAACGCTGCCCGGTTGGCTCGGAAAGGGAATAACGGTGCCGCTCGCTCTGTTCAGAGAACAGTTGATGATGATCGAAAAGCTCGGCGGCGACTCCGCCGTGATTTCGTATGGGACTGGCGCGCCGCGCCTGTTGTTGTCGGATCCTCACGACAATGTCACCTTTCGTCTGTTCCCAGTCGAAGGCGACTTTCCGGCTTACGACGGCATGTTCGCCAGCATCAATCTGTCGTCGCGCGAAACACTGGACCTCGAAAGTACCGGCTATCAAGCGGCCTATCTCAAGGGTGTCGCTGATCTCGCGAAATTGCTCGAGTCGCCGACCGTGCAGGTCTTCGGCGCCGGCGATGACAAGCCAACGTTGATTATGTTCCCCGGATGCCCGGGGGCGGTGTTGGCGTTGATGCCCGTGATGGGGCTCAGAGATCAGGCGTTGGCGCCGCAACAAGCGCGCATATTGAACCCGGCAATCACCGGGACAATTGGCGCTTTGCGGGCCAATCGCACGCGCACCATGGCGCGGCTCGAAAAAATGCCGAACAATCGGCTGCTGCAGAAAAAGATCGAGGATTACGATCAGCGGATCAACACGTTGATAACCCGTACGCAGCCTCAGACCGCGTTACCTGCGCCGGCACCTTCGCCTCAATTGCTTGATGAGGACGAGGCCGAAACGACAGACGACGGCGACACCACGCGCGTCGCCCAGCGAGCCAAGCTCAAGGGCGCGCCCGCGAAAAAGGCGAGGGCAAAATTCTTCGCCGATGTCAACGCCGTGTTGTCGCGTGACAATGCCGGCTTGACGATCCACCAACTCGCCGACGGCGTGCCGCTCGACAGCTGGTGGGAAGGCGGTTTGACGCCGGAAGTGGCGGCCACGCGCTGCCTCGATTGGCGCCAGGTCGAAACCGTGTTGTCGCCGGATAAAGTCGTTCCCGGCGAGGGCGATAAGTCAGTCAGCGAAGTCTTTCCCGAGACCGCTTCTGACGAGGCAGCGTAAAAAGTGGGGGCCGCCCCAATCGGGACGGCCCCCCAGTTCTGCAATGAAGACTCACGTCTTCAGCGCGGATATTGGGGGTTTTTAGCAAATTTGTCAACGGGGGGAGAAACACATGGCACGCGACACCGCGATTGCCTGGACCGAGTCGACGTGGAACCCGACAGTCGGATGCACGGTGATTTCGCCCGGGTGTACGCATTGTTACGCGATGCGCGAAGCTGCACGGATTGCCGGCTTTGGGGGGCCGGCGTCCGCCAAATATCGCGGTTTAACGCGCAACACCAAGGGAGGCCCGGTGTGGACTGGGGAATTGCGCTTCTGGGAAGCGGCGCTGTCGCAACCCATGCGCTGGGCGCGGCCGCGCATGATCTTCGTCAACAGCATGTCCGACCTGGCCCACGACGACATGCCGCGCGAATGGTTTGCCCGCATCTGGGAGGCGATGACGGCGGCGCAGCGCGCCCGTGGGCATGTCTTCCAGGTGTTGACCAAGCGACCCGACAATCTCGCTGGGTTGTTGGCGCAGATCGGCGCGACGACGGCGCACCCCGGCATCTGGCTCGGCGTCTCGGCCGAGGATCAGCGCCGTTGGGACGAACGCGTGCCGTGGCTTAGCCGGCTGCCGACCGAAGTCCCGTGGATCTCGGTCGAGCCGCAGCTCGAGATGATCGATCGCGACCCGACGGGGACGGGCTGGGTAGTGATCGGCGGCGAAAGCGGGCGACCGCGGCAGCGAGCGCGATCGTTTGATATCGCCTGGGCCCGGCTTATGATCCGGCGCTGTCAGGCGGCCGCCGTGCCGGTGTTTATGAAGCAATTGGGGTCGATTGCCCGTGACGATGATCGGTCGTTGTCGACCGTGCATTATGCTGGCGCCGACCCAGAAGAATGGCCCCGCGATTTGCGGGTGCGCGAATACCCCGTCTGACGAGACCCGGCTGGCACCCGGAGCGAAACGCGCGCGACTCGCCCCCCGCGCGTCACGGGAAGCCTCTTTCCCGATCTGCAATGGAGACGATACATGCGTCGAACAGCAACCGCCCAGGCGTTTCAGCCGGGGTTTGATTTTCTGCCGCCGTCGAGTCCTATCGAACGGCGTTATCGCATCCACCGTGAGCTCGCCGGCGACCCCACCGAACGGCTCGAACAAGGCCGCGCCTGGCTCAAGCAGTATGACGCTGCGATCCGCGGCGGCGACGAAGCCCAGGCCAGCGAATTCGCCGATCGCCTCTATGCCGTCGGCGACGCCATGCCAGACGATGACGAAGACGAAGAGTTGACCGGCCATGCCCGGTTGACAAAATTGCTCGCGACTGCACCCGGTCAAGTGCCGCTTTGGGGTCAGAGCGGCACGTTTCTGATCACGGTCAAGAAATGCCGAGTCGTGGTTCACGCCGACGGCGACTTCCATTTCGAATTGACGGCGTTTGATTGGGATCGGCCGTTTCTGAGCGAAAGCGGCTATCTTTCGATCTATTGCGACGCTGACGACGCGCGCGGGCGCACGGTCAAGCAATGCGTCACGAAGCTGGCGCAAGAGCGTTCCAAGAAACCGGTCAAAATGGTCAGAACGCGTTGGGATCACGACACTCGCACGCGACAAGAAATCCCAGTCGGCCCCGACCCAGACGATGCCGATTGGCAACCCGGCGGCTGGCTCTACGAATTGAAACAAAAGAGCTAGTGAAATCACCGGGCCGGGCCGCAAACCCGGCCCTAATTCTGGAGCGTCAGAAATGAGCGAAGAACATCTTGCTGCCGAAACTCGCAAATTCATCGCTGAACATGACAAGCTTGCGGCCGAACGCGACAAACTTTCGGCTGAACGGGAAAAGCTATTTCAGGAAACACTGAAGTTGGAACGCGAACGCCATTGGTATGTGCCGTTGGCGTTGATTGGCAACGGCGCGTTGGCGGCCGTAATCGGGGCGCTGATCGCTCGTCTGATACATTAGAAGCTTCCAGGGGGGGACAATGAGCGAGCCGAAGCCGTACCCGCTGGTGGTCAAGCGGGTGTTTTTTGAACAATTCGCCCGTGGGGAAAAGACGATCGAATATCGCCGCCATCGCCGGCCGTTCACGGCGAACACATACTGGCCAGGCCGGTCGATCGTGATCCGCTACAGCTACAACGCGGCGCAGAGCCCGGAACTCGCCGCCCGAGTCGTGCGCTTCGAAGTCGGTCGCCTCGACGAAATCGGCGACGTCGCCGCGGCGCTCAAGACGATCTACCGCGATCTCGCCGACGCCGACGAAATCGCCATGATCCATTTGCAGGTTTCAACCTAGTGATCCGGCGCGGCCGATCAAAGCCGCGATCCATTCATCGTCGTCGTCGATGATATTCGGGACCGAGCAATGGGCCGTCGCGCTCTGGCCGCCGTGCTGATGGCGTCCCAGACGGCGGGGTGTAGACAAAGCTGGCGGAGATCCGTCGTTCGGACAATCGTTGCTGGGTTCGCTTGAGCGACGGGTCTGCATAGACGCCTCCTCCCGATTGCAGCCCGTGGCGCATGAGGTGCCAGCGCGGCGATCTTGCCTTCTGCGCGATGATCGCGGGGTGCGATGTCACCGAATGAAATCGCCACCCGTGTTGCCATAGATGATAGCCGAGCCATTCGGCCAGAATGCCGGCGAACCCCAACCCCTGATAATCGGGCAAGACCACGGTGCGATGTTCGCGCCAAATGTCGTGCACCGTCGAATGCACTTGTCGCACGGCGGAAGTAAAGGCGACGCATTGATCGTTGGCAAAGCCGCCGATGCAGATCGCCCCGTTGTGCAATACCGAAGTCAAATAATGATATTTGCTAAAGCGGTGCCAGACGCCGTGATCGACACTGCGGATTTCAACGGCGATTTCGGGTCGTCGCTGAAGAGACCTCCATTCGAAGGCGCCGAGATGGGGTTCGAAGACCCAATCTGGTTGCAGCCATTCGACGATATCGTAATGACAGCTGACGGCGATGAATTGGCGCTTATTGCGCCGCACCGTCTTTTGCACGCAATGAGCCGCGACTTTGGCGACCTGGCGATCGACGACAGAGGTGAATTCGTCGATGACGGCGAGGTCGGGACACTCGGCAAGCGCCCGGGCGACCGTGGCGCGAAATTGTTCGCCGTTCGATAACACGTGAAACGGGCGCAACCAATTCGGCACGCTGCCAAAGCCCACGGCGCTGAGCAACGCGGTAATCGTCTTGATGCTCATCGCGACCGGAAAGCCGTCGAGGATGCTGCGATCTTCAGGCCAATCGAAGCCGGCGATCACGGCGGGCCCAAAAAGTTCGCGCGCCACGGTCGACTTGCCGCAGCCGGACGGCCCGACGATCAGACCGATACTCCACGGGCGTTCCTCGATCGGCAATTTTGCATTGATTTCAACGCGGCTCTTTTCTTCGAGCGACACGTCGAACATGCCGGTCATCTGCACGACGCGCGGTGTGCTGACGACGGGGGATTCGCGCACGATGTCGATGTTCACCCGATTGATCCTCTGACGGTCCGGCCTTCCGCCTGCATTCGTTCGATCAAGGCGACCTGGTCGGCTTCGTCGGCGCATTCGACGACGACAACCCAGGACTCCGGCACGGTCTGACTATCGGCGTCGCCGCCCTCGCCGAGCCCGTCGAGCAGCCGTGACAATTCTCGTTCACTGAAGCCGATCAGCGACAAATCGAATTCCGTCGTGTCGAGCCGTTCGAGCTCCAGCGCCAACATCGCCTCGTCCCAGGTCGCGTTCAGCGTCAACTTGTTGTCGGCGAGGACATAGGCGCGGCGTTGCGCGTCGGTCAAATGAGCGTGCTCGATGCACGGGACCCGCGGCATCGCCAAGCGTTGCGCTGCCAGCCAACGCGCGTGTCCGGCGATGATGCCGTTGCTGCCGTCGATCAACAGCGGCGTCATCCAACCGAATTCTTCGATCGAGGCAGCGATTTGGTCGATCTGCTCGTCGCTGTGCTGGCGAGCGTTGTGTTCGTACGGGATCAGGTCAGCGGTCCGCCGACTGACGATCTTCACGGCAGGCCTTCGAGCACCAGGCCGACGTAATTGACCAGACGCGTCCCCCGGCCCGGCGGTCGCGCCTGCCAATGATAGAGGATGCTGCAATTGAGCCGTCGCGCGGTCGCCGTAACAACGCGATCGAGAAGCTGATGATAGCCCTTGTCCCGCGCCATGCCGGTGGCCTTCGCCTTGCCTTGCACGCCGATCAATTGCGCCAACGCGGCCGAAAAATGGCCGTATTGAATGTCGACTCGCGAACCTTCGGTGAAGGTGACGCCGATCTGTTCGCCCGCCGTCACCAGGCGCCGCGCGCACAGGATCAGCACGTGTTCCCACGGGCTGCCGTGACTGTCGAAATCAAAGACGTTGAACGGGGCGAGGTCGATCGCCCGCATGACATTGCGGCTGTCGCCGACGTAGAGTTCCCGCCCGTCGCGATACCATTTCAAATCGCAACCGACGTAGCGTTGAGCCTTCGACCAGACACGGGAATAGAGCTGACCCTCGCCGGCGAAGGCATCGAAGACGCGCGCCTTGTCGGCGCCGATCGCGTTCAAGACGTTGCTGCGGATTTCGACTTTGGCCGCCAGCGCAGCCGGGTTGTTGGCGACCCTTTGGCGCAAACCGCCCGCTGGACCGAGCCGTCGGCCGAACCGACGGTTGACGTTGAGACCCCACTTTTCAGTTCTTAAGGGTGCCGAGCTCGATTTCGACATCGGGAAACTCCGCCATGAAATGCTGGATCCGCTGCAACGCCGCCGATTGCGTCGTCATCGGTCCTTGCACCGTGATCCAAAAGCGATCGGCGACAGCGCCCGTGTTGATCTGCTTGACTTCGGGCGGCTTGCTGACTTTTTCGAGCAAGGCCTCGACATCCTCGGCCGTGAACCCGAGCGCTGAATAGGCGTCCTCGGTCACGTCCTCGAGCAAGGCCAGCGTGCGGTCGCGGTGGAAATGGGATAATTCGCCGAGCCGATTGTCGGCGAGCAGATATTCGTCGGCGGTCTTCTGGTCGACATCCCAAAAGATCACGTCGATCTCGCCGTGCCCCAGGTCGCGCATTGCCTGGTGGATGCCGTGCCCGGCGATCAACATGCGATTTTCCTTTCGCACAAACACCGGCCGCGGCTGCCCAAAGCGATCGATCGAAGCTTTGAGCATTTCGATCTGGTCGGGCGGGTGAACCCGGTTGTTGCGCGGGTTCGGGATGATGCTGTTGATTTTGACCGTGGCGCGACTGGTTGCTTTCATCGGATCATCCCTGCCAATAGCCGACGCGGCGTCGCCGGCGTGATGCCATCGCCGTGGGCACGGGGCGTCGGATGATCCCGCCCAGGGCAACTTTCAACTGCTCGTCTTCGGGTGCTGTCTCCGGTTCGGGCGGATTGGGTTCCGGCGGCGGTTCGAGGCCCAATTGATCTTCGAGGGCGCGCCAGCGGTTTTCGGACCATCGATCGGCGCCGGCGAGCCAGACCGCGGCCCGTGCATAGACCCGGCAATCGAGCGCCTCGTTGCGCGGCCGCAACTGGCGCCATTCGGTGCGCGCGGCAAAGCCACGGCGCGATCGGATGATGACCTGTTGTTCGGCGGTCAGTTGCTTAATCCATTCGTCTGACACGGTATCGGGCAAATGGATGTAGCCGTGGGGATAGGTGAAGCCGGCGCCGAGCTGTTCCGTGGTCGGCTTGGGCAGCCCCAGATGCTTATAGAGTTCCTTCTTGAAAAAGCTGACGGAGACGGTCCACAGGTTCAGCCCGCGCTTAAGCCGCTTGCCCTGGTTCGTCACTTCGATCTTGGTGGGCCCCGACACGGGCACCAGACGATCATAAGCGCCGACGCCGCGCACCGGCAGCACCGTGGCGCGATCCTGGCCGCGCGCCCACTGGTAGACGTTTTGGGTGGTGAACCCGGTGTCGATCGCCAAACGCTGCAGCGCCAGGCGCACGCCGGTTTCGTGTTCCCAGGTGCGGCCCAGTAGTTCGGTCAGGATTTCCCAAATCTCCGGCCGCCCCGGGTCGCCGTTGATGACGATATGCTCGACCAGCCACGACTCGAGGCCGCGCCCCCAGGCCCAAACGTCGATCTCGATACGGTCGATTTGGACGTCGGCGCCTGCCGTCAAGAACAGGCCACGCTCTGGCACCGTGGCGTGCGGCCAGGCCTCGCGGCGCTCGTAGAGGCGTTCCCAATCGGGCACGGCATCGGCCTCCTCCTCCCATTCTTCGCCGAGGACGGTGTTGACGAAGGTCTTGCGAGCGTCGGGATCGTTCGTCGCCTTTTCCCAGTCACGGGCGATTTGCGCCCAACCGAGCCAGCCGATCGGGCTGTAAAGCCCGGAGATGTGATAGCCGTGGGTCAACGGGTCGGAACTGATCGCCGTCGGCCGCCATTCGCCGGCTTCGAGCATCGCCGTCTTGTGATATTCGGGGAAACTCTTCTCGCACTGAGCACACTGGTAGACGACGGTTTCGGGCCGACCGGGTTGCCAGCGCAGCCGGGCGAATTCGAGAGCTTGCGCAAATCCGCAAAGCGGGCACGGGACGAAATATCTGCGCTGGTCGCTGGCCTCGTATTCGGCGCTGATGCGGGAACTGCCTTTGATCAGCGGCGTCGAAGCCAGCAATTTCTTGGCGCGAAAGCTGAAGGTGCGCGCACGGGCTTCGGCCAGGGCCACGGGATCGCCTTCGCCCTCGATGTCGCCAGGGTAGGCATCGATCTCGTCGAGGAACAGGAAGCGCACAGGCATCGAGCGCAAGCCCACGGCTGAATTCGCGCCGGTGATGACCAACACGCCGCCGAGAAACTCCTTGAGCAGCATGGTATTGCCCGAGTCGCGCGACCGCGCCGGGTGGACCTTGACGCGCAATTGTTCGCTTTCGTCGAGCAGCGGGTCGATGCGCTGGCGTGAATACCGCTTGGCGAGCTCCACGGTCGGCTGCACCAGCATGGTCGGCCCCGGCGCCTGGTCGACAATGTAGCCGATCCAACAATTGCCGAGTTCGCTGGCGCCGACTTGCGCCGCCTTCTTCAACACCACGCGCTGAATTGGCGAAGTCACCCCGAGATCGTTCATCGGCTCTCGCAAATATGGGGTGCGAGCGGTACGGTACGGACCGGGTTCGGCAGCGCTGCGGGAAGTCAAGACGCGGTAACGATCAGACCATTCGGCGACCCCCAATTCGTTGTCGGGTTCGAGGTAGTCAAGAAAGCTTGGGATCGAAGCCATGTCTGAAGCCAAAACCGCATCGGTCGCACAATACGCCAAGATGCACCGGGTCAGCGAGCAGACGATCCGTAACGCCGTGGCTCAAGGCCTCATCATCATGCCGACTTCGGGTCGGATCGACATTGACCAGGCCGACGCCAGTTGGGCAATTCAACGCCGTTCGCGCATGACGACGCAGCAGACTGACCAAGGCCGCCGGTCGGCCGAAGCCAAGATCGTCGTCGGCATCGCCAAATTGCGGCTTGCCAAGGACAAGCTCGAGGGCGTCCGTGAACGCTATATCAACCGTGCCGAATTCGCTGCTCAAGCCAATGCCGAAGTGCAGCAGTTCATCGTCTGGTTGCGGGAAATCCCCGATCGCTGCGCGGCTGAATTCGCCGCGGTGTTGGAAATCAGCCCTACAGTCGCCCACCAGTTGCTCGCTCGCTTTATCGATTTGTGCATTGTCGAGCTGGGCGACCTGGCCGAGGAAGCGGTTCGAACAGCGGAGACGGCATGATGGCGATCGATCCCAGCCCAGAAACGCTGATGAAGATCAACACCGAACTCAACGTGGTGCGGGCCCAACACAACGATTTGACGCTGAAAATCCGGCATCGCGAGCTGGTCGAGATCCACAAGGCCGAGGCGGTGACCTTCGCTCGCGCCCGTCGGGTGCGCGATCAATTGTTGAGCGCACCGGCGCGACACGCCGCGATCCTCGCCGCCGAACTCGGCTTGCCGGCCGTGACGCTGGTGCACGCGCTCGATCACGTGATCCACGCGAGCCTGCGCGAAATCAGCCGGCGGCCCCGCCCAACCCAAGAAAGTTTCAGCGGCACGGACTAGCGAAAAAACGTGCCTCTTGTCCCCGCATCCGGCCCGGACCGCGAAAGATCGTTTTTTGGGCGATGGGGAAAACAATGGAATTGCAATGGAACTCCATTGTTCCGGCATAAAAATGCCTGTATGGGCATTTAAATGCCCCGCGAACAAATCAAGATCGTCGGTAAGTTCGATCCAAAAGCCATTGATATGCGTTTTCACGTGAACCGTGCCCGGTCACCCAACGCGAACAGCGGCCCGGCACTTCGGACTTTCGTGAAGCGCACTGCCTCGGCATAAAACCACAACGCTAACGCATCGGCTTCGTCTTCGGTGACATTGGGAAAGCCGTGGACGGCGCACATCTTTTGCGTCGCGATCTTCTTATTAGCGCGCCCGCCCCACGAGCCGTTGCCGGTGAAATGCCGGCAGATTACGTTGGATTGCTCTTCGCGGCACGGGATCGCATGCTCATAGGCGATCATCTCGACCACGCCGCACATGGAGAACAGCTTGCGCACGACGTTGATATCGATCGGTATTCCCTTGGTCGGTTCGGTCGAAATCACCTGACCGGTTTTCGTGCGGACCTTTTTCGGTGCAAACCGCGGCACATAGGGTGCCTCGAAGACAATGATGCTCGGTTGCCATTCGATGCAACGCGCGCCAAGCCACAAACAAAACGCGCGCAAGGCTTCGCCGATATTGCCTTCACTGTCCTTTGGGCGCGGTTTGCCTGAACGGAAGCGGCCATAGGACGGCCGATCGCCGGGCATGCCATAGGCCCAGCCAGTCGTCGTCGCCACGTCGAGCGCGAACAGGCCGCCGGTCACGCGGTCCCCGCCGGCTCTTCCTCGCCGAGGTGCAGACGCGCATCGGCCAGCGCTTCGCCCACATTTTTGCGCGGCCGGCCGCGAGGCCGCGGCTGATGCACCGGTTGCTCGTCAAAGGATCGAGGCTTGCGGCCTCGGCGTGACGCACCCTCGGCCCTGGCGCTACCAGTCGCGGCCTCGGCGCGGTCCATCGCGGCGTCGCCGAGCGGTGTGCCGGCAAGCATGCCGAGGCCGCGGCGGTAGCTGTCGAGCAATGCCAGGTGGTCCTGCAGCTCGACCGGCTCCATCTTCCGCTCGCGAACCATCTGGCGAATGATCTTGGGCACGAAGCCGGCGTTTTTGGCTTCCTCCATCACCGCCTTGATGTCCTCGCCGAGCGAGGCGCGTTCCTCGTGCAGGCGCTCGACGCGCTCGACATAACGGGCGAGCGCGCCCTCGTTGATGACCCCACCGAACTGGTCGGGAATTTCACTCCGCAGCGTCTTTGCCATCCTCCGCCTCTCCGTGGTTGATTTCAGTTGCGCTAAGGCCGAGCCCGCGCTGAATCGCAGCGAGGTCGCGCGGGTCGGCGGTGCGTCGCGTAGTGGTCGGGGTGCGCTCGGCGACGGCAAGGTTCGCGCGAAATTCGGCGAGCCGCCGATCGATATAGGCGATATCCTCGGACGTCGGATCCGGGCGGCGCTCTGGCCGTGGCGGTGTCAGGCTGTATTTGCCGCCGGTCATCATCTCGACCACTTGGTTGACGAAAACCCCGTCGAACCAATCGCCGCGCGGGTCGCCGCCGTATTTCTGCGAGAAGTCGGCAAGCCGCACCCGGCGCCAGCCGTAGCGGTAGGCGTGAAAATGCCGGATCTCGACATGATCGAGGCAGTCGAGCCCGCCGGCCTCGACCTTGGCGACCAGCGCGCGGCGATGGTCCTCGCTCGGGAAGAAAAGATCCGTCATTAAATCAGCCGTCGTCCAATGTGCTCTTGCACGTTATTTTGAAAGACTCGGAAATTATCCATCTTTTCGATACGGTAGTGCGGCTCGGCCCTTAACTTGCCGTTGCAAAGGCCGCAGACCGGCCACATTTCGTGAAGTCCATTTTTATAGGCGTTATCGGTTGCATGATCCAAATGGTAAAATTTGGTGTGGTGACCATCCCGAATAATGACGCGATCAGACCGTTGGCAACACGGGCATCGTCCTAGATAAAAGTCGATTACTACCTGATCATAAATGTCTTGATTGCGAACCGGCGCAGCGCGGCGTTTCACAATCTCGCCGAGGTGGTCTTTAATTTCGAGTGCTGTACGCTGCACGCTCGCCACCCGACCGCCGACGTCGCCCACTTCATCGCGGGTTGCCAGCATCGCGATTTGCTCTAACAACAGGGCGAACAGTTCTGGCGTCGCGTTAATCGCCTTTGCAGTCGCGTCCGCGAGGGTTGCCTCAGTCTCCGGGTCGGTTGCCTGCAATCGACCGTCAAACCAAGCGTCGGTGAGCTCGACCATCAACCACACGAGCGCACCGGCATTCGGCGCGCCCGACTGCGCAATAATAAACAATGCTTGTTTACGGTTGAGAAGGTAAACCTCTGCGGCCGGGCCGCGGCGACCCAAAACCGTTGCGGATTGCAACAGTTTTCCTCGTGTCGTCAATGCCGCGGCGTGCCGCTCGATTAGTACGCGGATATTGCGCTCGTATGTAAAACCCAGCAATTCCGCTATGCGCCAATCCGGAATGCGCCGCTCGCCATCTTCATATTCGGCAAAATCTTCGTCGGACAGCGGCCGGATCGGCTTACGTTCGGCGGGCAGTCCGCCGCTAAACAAGTCTGTCATGCCGCCTCTCTGTTGGTGAATAACTCGACCTGGCGCGCCTTGATCTGCGCTAACAGGTGCGCAGGAAAATCGCGGTCATCGCCACCGGCTTGGCGCCGGCGCGCGTAGTCGTCGATCAGCGCGGCGAGGCGTTCCGTGTCACGATTTCGACCGCCGGCAAAGGGCAACAACAATCCACGTTGCGCCCGCGGATTGGTGCCGAGCGCGCGCGGGTTGGTCCCTTCCTGTCGTCGCGCTTGCCGGGCCCCCCACGCTGTGGGGGGTTGGGGGGAACCACGGGGGAAGTCTGAGTCTTTAAGGGGGGAGTGGGGGGAAGGCACCGTGACGGGGGGTGCAACGTGCTGATCCGATTGAATTGGCGTAACGGGTGACGGGGGGTGTGACGCCTCGCCAAAAAACTCGCCTTGCCGGTCATCCTGGCGCTTGCGCCGGCGATATCGGCGCATGCGTTCGGCGCCGGCGGTGACCTTGCGCTTAACCTCTTGCGCCGCGGCGACCGCCGCCTGCCCCTGGCGCTTCGCCCAATTGGCGATTGTGTCGCCGGCAAGGCGGCCAAATTTGCGCAGGCTGGCGATGATGCGCTCGACCGCCTCGGGCGCGATCCGCAGCCAGGCGGCCCACACGCGGGGGTCGAAACCGGCGATCGAGCCGGTGTCGGGTGCGTGGTCGGTGACCCAGGTCAGCAGCTCGACAAAGGTTGCCCCGACCAAGCCGGGCGAAGTTCCGGCGTCATCGGCGACCGCGAGCCATAGCGGGTCGGTCAAGGCATGCGGATAGAGCTTGCACCACCGTTCGGACATTGGCCGGCCCCTCCTCAGCAAAAAGGCGCGGTTTGTTCCTCGCGGCGACAGACGGTGTGGCGGTTATACTCCTGCCGCGTGTTGGTCATCGGATGATCCCCCATCCTCCCGCGCCAGAACGGCGCAGGACACCGAAGAGGGGTCGTAGCGTTTCACCGCGATGACCATTCCGTCAAGCGTATGAAGAAATTTTCTGTCAAGTATCTGACGGCTCGGGAAAATCGGCCTTGTCGTGAGCGGAGGCTGGCCTTTGCCCTTTCCGCATCTTTGAATGGCGAGGCCGATAATAGATCGTGGCCGTGTAACTGCCCTCATCTCCATCGGCGACTGCCCTTAACAGCCGCAGCGATATATCAATTTCGACGAGCTTGCAGCCTTCGATCTCTTCAGTCATTTCGGGTTTCTCAATGTGTAGCCGCGCCTTTTTGAGGACTTCATTATCATCTTGCGCGAATGCCAAGTTTGCGGCGGCAAGCTGCGCATTTTGAGCTAAGGTTTCGAACAGCTTCGCGCGCTCGTGCGCGTCGTAGTCGCGCCATAGCGCTTCGACTAGAGTTTCGGGTTGTACCGCACGCCACCCTGGCAGGATTTCCCAGGGCTGGCATTTCAACGGATCGGCGAGGCGATAAAGCCAAGCTTGGGTTAACGCGGTTTGTCCGCGTTCGAGCTTCGAAATCTGGGCGTCGTTAACGCCGACGGCCTGAGCCAAATCTCGCACTCGCATGCCCCTCGCCATCCGAAGTTCTTTTATCCGGTTGACGTATGGTTTCGATTGATAGGTTCGCACTTGGGCTCCTCGTAATTTTTTACCGTGTCACTACGTGAAACGATTATCCCGATAAACCGGTTCTAATGCGGGCATTATAGCCGGTTTTGCGATCCGTTATCAGTTTCTTATCTAGAAACCGGCGGCGCAATGAGAAAATTAACCCTTGACGCTCGCTGTGCAAATTTCTGTCATAGGGGAACCCGTCGGGAAACGGGGCTGGCCACCGCCAAAGAGGGAGGTCAAAAATGATGACATTGCAAAAATGGACGGAAGTCCATCAACTTAATTCACGCAATGTAGCTAATTTACTCGGTGTCGATCGTTCACTTGCATATAAATGGCTGATGGGCGAGACCATCCCAAGTCCCGAGAATATGCGGGCCATTTACCGCAAAACAGACGGTGAAGTCGAACCCAATGACTTTTACGATCTACCGCGACTGCGTCTAAAACGTCGCGCTCCTCCTGTTGGCCCGGTAACAGAACTAACGGAATAATCCCGAAAATAGTGCGGAGGGGCATTTATGGCTCAGTCGCAACAATTGCGCATCGCCCTCGACGAGGCGCAGCTTCGCCGCCTCGTCGCGGGTCAGGTGGTGATCTTCAAGACGGGCGATCAGCAACGGATCGAAGTCCAGTGCATTCTTAGCGACATCGGCTGGTCGAAGATCCTGCAGGCGGTGTTCGATGGCATGGGATCGAAGGGTCCGCCCGACCCACCGGAAGCGCGCGAGTTCCTGCCGAACCGGTACACGCGGCGGCCGCAATGAATTACGAGGCCGCTTATAAGCAGGGGCCACTTTACTCCGAAAAATATTATCCGCGGGCATTTGTCGGCAGTGGCTTGATGAAAATGTGGGCTGGCGAAGAGAATTTGTCGCCTCTTGAGCGTTATATCGCCGGCTTCAGATTTAATCCGTGCCCCGAAGGCAGAATGTTCGAATTGCCATATCCGCCTTTTTCCGCTTGGGCATTGCGTGAAGCCGAAATTCTACTAACCAATGTGATAAGATTCGTCGCTGCAATCATGGGGAATGCAAGGCACTTGCCCGAACGCTTGCGCATTCTCGCCATGTTGCATCCCGATCTTGGCGTTAGGATAGTTGCCGCAGGGTATTTGTTGCTGTGTTACAAATTCGATTGTTTGTTGCCGCAAGGGCCGTATTTCGCGACTATGGATTATCCCGAAGATTGGGATCGTCCGTATGAAGACGGAAAAGCGTTTGCGCGGACTTGGGGTGAGCTTCGATGACCGGGCTCGCAACCATCATTCGCTGTAGCGCCCTAACGGGATACCCGGATTGCAATCGCCGCGGCGCGGCGCGACTGTTCTGGCGCGAAATCTCGGCGATGGGCTTCCGGTTGCGTTCGACGCCGCGCGGCATCGGCGCCGCGATCGGCTCGGCCGTGCACAAGGCGGCCGAGATCATCCTCAAGGAAAAGGCCGAAACCGGCAATCTGCCGCCGTCGACGATCGCCGCCGACTGCGCCGCCGAAACACTGGCCGAGAGCATGCGCGAAGGCGTCGAATTCGATCGCACGACCGCGAACCGGGTCGAAGGCGAGGTTACCGCGGTCGGGATGGCACGGGCCTATTACCGCGTGGTGGCGCCCGAGGTCGAACCGATCATCGTCGAGGAACGGCTAGAGGCCGAAGTGGCACCCGGTCTGATCTTGTCGGGCCAGCCGGACGTCGTGGCGCGCGAGCCACATCGCGTGCGCGATTTGAAAACTTCGCTCCGTGACGGCGGCAGTCACGCGCCACAAATCGGCGGCTATTCGCTGTTGGCCCGTAGTCACGGCCTCGACATTCAGGAAGCGGCGGTCGACAACATCAAGCGCGTCGCCATCGGCAAGCCGCAGCCCGACCCGATATCGAAACCGGTCGCGGTCGCCCAGGCCGAGACGGCGGCGATCAACATCCTGCGTCATATCGAGGGCGACCTCGCGACGTTCCGCAACGGCGACCCGGTGCGCCGGATCCTGCCCGGCGACCCGTGGGCGTTCCAGGCGAACCCCAGCTCGATCTTGTGCAGCCCGAAATACTGCCCGGCCTTCGGCACTGAATTCTGCCGCGAGGGAGACCCGGCAAAAGAAAGGAATGGGGTGGGATGAAAGATCAAAAGACGGAACAATTCCTCGAGCAGGGCGGCTACCGCTACGAATATCACCCGCACGTTGATTTCTCGGAAATCGATCTCAAGGCGTCCTATGAAAACCCGGCACGATTGTTGCGCCGCGTCGATGAAGATCGAGCGATCAGTTACGCGCTGGCAATGGAGGAAGGGACCGAATTCCCGGCCATTGTGCTGTTGACCCATGACGGCATCCCCCCCGCGCAATATCTGATCGCGACTGGGGTGCACCGCACCGAGGCGGCGAAATTAGCCAATCGCACGGATTGCGATGCTTATGTCGTGACCGAGGGTGATGTTTATCGCCGGGAATCGTTGATCCGCCGTCTGAACACAATTGAAGGCCAGGGGGTGTCGATCCGCGATCGCGTTCTGCAGGTCTTACAGTTGCATGAGACCTATCCTGATCGCTCGCTGAAGCAACTTGCGAAAGAATGGAACCTGAAGGAAGGACAGGTCAAAACCGGCTGGACGGAACAGCAAGCCATGATACGCGGGCGGCGCTTTGGTTTTGATTTTGCCAAAGCGAAGCTGTCGCGGTCGAGCGTCTTGGCATTGCAGGGCATTCAAAACGATGTTGTGTTTGGCAAAGCAGCACAATTCGCCGTCTTGGCTGGTGCTTCAACCGCCGAAGTCGATGAGCTTTGCAAAGAGGTCAAGAAAACCCGCGATGAAGCCTCTGGTTTGGCGACGGTAGAGCGGGCGACGCAAACCGCGGCGACGCGCAAGATGCAGGTCCAAGCCAAACACGGTCGCATCTCACCGGCGCCAGCGACCAAATTCTTCGCGACAATTCGCACTCTCAATAACCTGGCCGACAAGGGCATTGAACAATTGTATCTGTCGGCCTATTCGCGGCAGGATCTGGCGCGCGTCTTATGCGACGGCACCATTGACCTGCTGAAACGGGTTATCGCCGAGCTCGACCGCATCAAACGTCTGGAAACGCCGCCGAGTCTGCGCCGCGGCGTCGGCGGCGTGGAATTGCACGTCTAATGGGGTGGCAAGCCGAAGTCTTCGCCCGATTGCGCGATCGCCAATGGCACAAACTGGGCGAGTTGTTCGAAGCGGTCGAGCAGCAAATCCCGCTGCATTACGCGATGCGTTATGTGATGCACCCGGGGCGCAGCCGCACGCGCACCGAAATGCCGGTCAACAGTGTCGCGCGCTGGGAATATTTTCTCAGCACTGTGGGGACGATCGGCATCGAGAGCGACGGGGACCCTTGCAAACGTAAATGGAGCGACCACGCTCGTTTGCGCTATGTCGCCGACCAAGTGTGCGGCGATTGCGGCGGTCCGGTCATCAAAGCAACCTGGGCGGCACATCATTCGGTCGCTTGCCTCGCCTGCGAGGCGGCGCCAGCACTGCGCGACCTGCCGCCGCCAACGAAAACCATCATCCCGGTCCCGCCGCTGCGGCCGATTTCGGAAAAAATGTCGGTACCGGCGATTGTGATGCAGGCCCCGAGGCCCGCACCAGCAAAGCCGCCGCCGGCGTGGTTCTATCGCTTCCGCCGGGCATTCGCTGTTTACCTGAAATTCAAACGATTGCCGTTTCTGTCGCCGACTAAAATTCAAAGGGAATTGGACCGCTATCACGATAACGTGGATCAAGTGTGTTTGCGCTACGGCAAGCCTCCGCTTACGCAACCCGAATTGAACGGATGGGTGCAGAATTACTTTCAGACGCATCCGCGTTAGTTGATAGGCGTCCCTCCCCGAAGGCGGACACCGCGAAGAACACGATCCGCCGCAACCCCGCATAGCGAGGAAGTAGATGGCTCAGACCACCCGCCCGCAACTCGTCGCCCCGCGCCAGGTCGCTACGCTCGACGCCGTCCGCACGATGACCGGCGGATTTGACATTGACGCCTGGCACGTGATGGAGGAGCGCGACAACGCGCTGATCGCCGACGAGGTCCTGCACGGGCCGGGCTCATCGAAATTCGTTTACAGTTTCGACATCGCCGGCCAGCGCGAGCCCGCGACCGGGATCAGCGTCGTCGGCGCCCGCCACTTGGCGAACCACTACAAGGGTCTAAAGCATCGTCTCGTGGCCGCGACGCAAAAGACGGGAGCACTCTTCATCTTTACCAGTTATCCGGCCGAGAACATGCCGATGACGGTCTCGTGCTCGGTCGTCCCGGAGCTCGAGAACGAAGACGATTTTTATTCGGCTATCTGCGAAGTAATCGACGTCAAAACGGGGAACAGTCTCCAGTCCGAGCGGCGCGAATTGCGGTATGGGGAACGCCAAGGCGGCGGGCAGTTCGAGCGGCCGCATTACGCGACGATCGCGCAATCGAAAGCCTATCGCAATGCCGTCCTCGCCCTCATCCCGCAGGACATCGCGATCCGCTGGAAGCTCGAAATGCTGCGGCTAAAAAAGGAAGAGGTCATCACCGAGTCGGTGATCGACCAGAAGCGCGCCAACGTGCTGCAATTCGCGGCGCAAAGGGCCATCGCCCTCGACCGCCAGGCTATCGATCATCTGACCCTCGACCAAATCGCCGGGCTCGGCGACGCCGCCCGCGAGGGGCGGTTGCCAGCCTTTGTCGAGGCGGCACGGGCGCTCGGCCTCGAGGTCGCGCAAGAGTCCACCGAGGCGGCGAGAACGCCCGCGCCGGCCGCAGCGGCGCCCGCTGAAAGCGCAAATCGCCGGCGGGCGGCAACCGTAGCCCCGGCGCAAACCACCGCCGCAGCGGCCCCCAATCGGCCGGAGGAGCCGGCTGATCGTCCTCGGGAGGATGCAGCAGTCGGGCAGCAACCTTCCGAGGGCGCGCCGCCGCAACCCGGCGGGGAACGGGCGCCACCAGGTGGTCAGCCGGCGCAACAGACGGCACAACCCGCGCAACGGCGCCGGGTCAATTTCGAGGCGTGAGGCGAAAGATGGAAGAAATCGAGCGTCTCGAAATCGACCCCGATCGTTTCGAGATCGGCCGGACGATCGCGTCGATCGACGAGTCGACGACCGTCCAAATCGGCGAAGGTAAGGACCGGCTTCTGGTGCGCGCGTCGCCGCGTCGCGAAGGTTGCGGCGAGTGCACCTTTTGCTGCACCGCCCTCGGCATTAACGAATTGCAAAAGCTGCCGATGACCCGGTGTCGGCATGTTGCCGGAAAGGGCTGCGGGATTTACCCAAACCGCCCCAAACCATGCCAGGAATATGCCTGCGGCTGGTTGCTCGGCAATTTCGATGCGCGCTTCCGGCCCGATCGCGTCGGCGCCTCGGTGACGTTCTATGTCGCGCCAGACTTCGGGTTTTATGCGGTTGTCGTCGTCAACAGCGCAAAGGTCCACCACAAGCGGCTGCGCCAGCTGCTCGATCGGCTGTTCAGTCAGCTGCCGGAAATCCGCGTCATCTATGACGACAAGCACGGGTCGATTTACCGCCACGGTCAGCCGCCGCAGCGCTTTCGCATGATGGAACGGCCCCCGGGCGATTACGAAAACGCGCTCTACCTCATGCTGGATTGATCGGCGATGAACATCGAAATCGCGCTGCGCAATTTCCGCGGTTGCGAGCGCGCCGATATCGAATGCGCGCCGATCGCCCTCGTCGCGGGCAGGAACGCCGCCGGCAAGTCGAGTCTGGCGCAGGCGACGGGTGCCGTGTTGTGCGGCGCCGGCTTGCCGCTCGCCGGTCTCGCGAAGGCCTCGGCCGGATTGCTGGTCAAGAGCGGCGCCAACGAAGCACGCATCGTGATCAAGGGGGAATCGGGAACAGCGCGGATCGATTGGCCCGCCTGTCAGCCTTCGGCGCAGGGCGAACCGCCGGCGGCGTCGGTTTATGCCGCGGGGCTCTTGAGCATCGCTGTTGAAGCGCCGGCAGACCGCGCCCGAACCCTCGGCAAATACTTGCACGCCGATCCGACGCGCGAGGATCTCGCCCGCGCCCTCGTCGACGAGGAGATGGACGACGACGCGGTTGCCGTCATCTGGAAACTGATCGAGGCGCAGGGCTGGGATGGCGCGCACACGCTGCGCAAGGAAAAGGGCACCGAATACAAGGGCGCCTGGCGCCAGGTCACCGGGGCGAACTGGGGCAACCGCGTCGGCGCCTCGTGGGTTCCGGCCGGTTGGCAGTTCGAATTTGAGGAGCCAAAGGAAAACGATCTGCTCGCCGCACTCGCGCTCGCCAAGGGGAACCACGACAAGGCGATTGCCGCCGCCGCCGTGTCGGGCGCGGAGCGAACTCGGCTCGCGGCCGAGGCAGCAGCTGTCGAACCCCGCAAGGACGCCTTGCAACAGGCCGAGGCGACTGCCGAACGGCTCGCCGGCGAGCTTGTCGTCGCCCGACAGGCGCGCGCCGCGCTGCCCCCGGGCACTGTCGATCCGGGCATGCCGTGCCCGCACTGCGGCGCCTTTGTCGTGTTGCGCCGGGTCAATCTCGCCGAAACCCGGCTCGAACCGGCTGAGGCGGCGCCGCCCGCTTCTGAACTCAAAAAGCGCCGCGATGCGATTGCCAGAACCGATGGCGATGTCAGCCGGTTGACCGGTCAGGTGGGCGAGGCCGATCACGCCGTCGACCAAGCCCGCTTTAGTATGCAAACCGCTCTACTCGCCCGCACCAGTCTCGACAAGATGCCGCCGCCGACCGAGGCCGAAGTCGATGTCGAGGCCGCCAAGGCGGAGGTTGATGCCGCCCAACAGCGGCTGATCGGGTTCCGGCAAAAGCGCGACGCCGACGATCTGCACGACAAGATCATGACCAACAACGCGGTGATCGACATTCTGGCGCCCGACGGGCTGCGAGCGAAAAAGCTCGGCCACGTCCTCGAACTGTTCAACACCGCGCAGCTCGGCCGGCTGAGTCTCGCCGCGGGCTGGAACCAGGTCACTGTCGATGCCGAAATGACATTCGTCTATGGCGGGCGACCCTACGCGCTGTTGTCGACCAGCGAGCAATATCGGGTCCGCGCCGTGCTGCAGGTGGCGATGGCGCATCTCGACGGCTCGGCGATGGTGGTGCTCGACGCCGCCGATGTCCTCGACGGTCCCACCCGCTCAGGCTTGTTCGATCTGCTTGATGAAGCCGGGCTGCCGGCTCTCATCTGCATGACGCTCTCGCGGCGGGAGCAGGTCCCGGACATCGAGGCGGACGGGCTTGGCATGTCCTACTGGATCGAGGACGGCGTCGCGCAGCCGCTGCACGAGCTCGCCGAGGCCGCGGCATGACCCTCGACGATTGGCTCGCCGCGAATTGCCGCTACCTCGAGGCGACGGTCCAAGACCTGCCGGCGAAGGGTGACTTGCCGCCGTTTTTCGCCGCAATGAAAGACGGTATGCCGATTGTCGTGGGACTCGATTTTCGGATGCTCGACAAGGCCTTGGCGGTCAATCTGTTTCAGGCAGTTCTCAAACGCGCCGGGGCCGATCAGTACGCGATCATCGTCGCCGCCTGGTATGTGAGGGTGCGCCAGGACGAAAATTTCGACGCCACCTTTCGACAACTTGATCGAGAAGGTACGGGCGGCGCCTACAAGGATCAGCGGCGCGAATGCTATCAGGTCGTTGTCGGCGACCGCGAGCGCTCGCTGGGCGCGCTCTTTGACGTCGAACGCGACTACAAAGGCAAAATCCGCCGCCTGATCCGGCAATCGGGCACGCCCAAAGATATGTTCGGCCGCATGGTCGATCTGCTGGTCCCCCAGACGAGGCACTGAAATGGCGCGAATAGACGATGGGAACGGCGATCTCCCCGACCTCGGCCCGTGCTGCATGTGCGAGGGCGGGCCCACGCACAACCTGATCATGTTAAGTCAACGCGGCGCGATCCCCGGCCACGGCTGGGGCTGTGTCGTCTGCGATCTGCCGCTCGACGGCGCCTATGCGGTGCTGTGCGAGGCCTGCATCATCCGGTGGCAGCAGGACAATTCATTGTTGACAATCGCGTGCCGTGGCTGGCCCGGCGAGGGCCGCATCCCGATCGCGGAGTTGCCGGCGGGCGCGTTCGACCACGATATGAGCAAGCACCCGGAGGAGGCAGCCCGAGCCTATAAAATGAGGCAGGAAATCGAAGTGCCACAAGACCCAACGCCGACCGTGAACTAACCCCTTGACAATACACGCGTTTTGTGTATAATGGCTCGCGTTCGTCTAACCTTTCGTCAGCGCGATATCACGGCGGCGATCAAGGCGGTCGAACGCGCGGGCCACATCGTAGCTCGCATCGAAATCGAGCAAGACGGTAAGATTGTCATTATTCCGGCGATTCCCGGCAACGAAAGCGAAGCACGGGAAATGAACCCTTGGGACGAAGTGTATGAGAATCAGGCTTGAATACGTCAAAGAATATCGAGATCGGCATGGGAGATTACGGCGCTACTTTCGACGGCGCGGACAACCGGATATTCCGCTGCCTGGCAAACCAGGCTCACCCGAATTTCAGGAAGCCTACAGCGCCGCACGTGCTGCGATGCAGGTGCGTGAAATCGGCGTCAACCGTTCGGCGCCGGGTAGTGTCGGTGGCACCATCGGCGCCTACTACACGCATAACGGCTTTCTCGGGTTGGCGAGCGGCACTCAAAAGGCCCGACGCGCCATCCTCGAACAATTCCGCAAGGATCATGGCGACAAGCCGTTGCGGCTGATGGATCGTGGGCATCTCACCAAAATACTGAGCGCCAAAAAACCCTTCGCCGCTCGTAATTGGTTGATGACTCTACGAGGATTGATGCAGTTCGCGGTAGAGATGGGCATTCGCGCCGATGATCCGACCGCCGGCATCGACCCGGTGCGAGCCAAGCAAGGCGACATTCACACCTGGACCGAAGCCGAAATCGCGCAATTCGAGACATATCACCCGATCGGATCCCGACCGCGATTGGCAATGGCGTTGTTGCTCTACACAGCGCAACGACGCAGCGACGTGATCAAGATGGGACCGCAGCATGTGCGCGACGGCGTCCTGACATTGCGACAGCAAAAGACCGGAACCCCGTTGGTGATCCCGGTGCACCCGGAGCTCGCGCAGATCATCGCCGCCTCGCCCTGCGGCAATCTCGCCTTTCTCGTCACGGGCGAAGATGCGCCGGTGCCCGGCGTGCCGATTTCAAATTCTGGCATCGGAAACGCCTTTCGCCGCTGGTGCGACGAGGCGGGTCTGCCGGCGTCGTGCTCGTCGCATGGTCTGCGCAAGGCGGCTTGTCGGCGGCTCGCTGAGGCTGGCTGTTCGGCACCGCAAATTGCCGCGATCAGCGGTCACAAGAGTCTTCGGGAAGTTCAACATTATATCGCTGAGGCCGATCAGGCACGGCTCGCACGCGCAGCGTTTGCGCACCTCGGACCTCCAAGCGGAAGCGGGTCGCCGCTACCGCATCGCAGAACATCTCGACAACGCGACAGTGTCTAACCTTTCGCAAAAAAATGTCTAACCAAAGCGCAAGTCGTTGAAATAACACGTCATTTTTTCAACATGCAGATAGCGGCAGGAGGCGCACTAGCCAATGTTTTCAATCACTTACGTTGTCTAACCAGCCTTATCCTCGTCACAGATTATCAATGACTTAGGGCAGAAATGTCTAACCTCAGCACCGGGGCAACGCGGAAGCGGGTCGCCGCTTCCGCCTATGCGTCGAGGAGGATCGCCAGCGCCTCCTTGTGACGTGAGTCGAGGCGCGCGAGCCAACCTCGGCCAAAGGTCGCGAAGGTGGCGAGCCCGCGGTAGTAACGCTCGTGGCGGGCCCGAAGGTCATCGATCAGCTGTCGCGGGTCGGCCTGCGCGGCGGCCGCCAACGTCTGCGGCCCGATCCGGCCATCGACGAGGACGCCGAGCACTTCCTGCAGCAATTGCGCCGAACGGAAGGTGCCGGCATTCACCCCCATGTCGAAAACCATATGGTCGACGCCGTGGGGCAATTTGTCAGCGCTGATCGGGTGCCAATAGTTCTCGCGATAGATCTCCCGTGCCGTCTGCTCGCTGATCCCACGAAGTTCTTCCTTGGTCGCGTTCGGGCGCTTCGTCCAGGCGCGATAGGTGGCGAGCGTGATGCCGCGGTTGGTGGCGCCGCCGGGGTCGGCCGGGTGGTCGACATAGCCGCCTTCGTGCCTGAGCGTGTGATCTACGGCGCGCGGAAAGTTGTCAGCCATCGGATTTACCTCATGGTCATGTCGGTTGCGTCCGCCGCGGCGTCGGCCTTGGCGGTCGCGGCGATCGCCGGCTCGGGCGGGGTCTTCCAGGCGAAGTAGAGCAATCCGACCAACGGCGAATTCGGCCCAGGCGGGATCGGCACGGCACAGATGTAGCGGATGCCGTCCTCGGCCAGGCGGCGGAACAGGATGCGCTCCTGCTTACCCAGCGGGTCGCCGCAGACCGCACTGCCGCGCAACATTCTGACGATTTGCGCCGGGTCGGAGGTCTCGACAAAGACCGGCAGGCGCGCCGGCGTCATCGACCAGGCGCCGCCGCCGCGCTGGCGGGCGAGCACGAGCTGCTGGACGTTGCGCGACAGATCGACCCCCCAGACCATCGCGAGATCGATCGTCGTGTCGGCCAGAAGGCTATCGAGCGGCGCCGAAACGTCGCTGCGCAGCATGACCGGCCCCGGTCGGCGCAACAACACCTCGCGGAGAAAGGCGCGCTCCTCCCAGGCGGCGAACCCCAGCCCGCCGAGAACCGCGAGAACAACGATCGCAACCACTTTCCAGGGCGCGTCCATGTAGGACAGCACCCGACCGAGAATATCACCGATCAGGCCCCCGGAACGCGGTCCGCCGGGCGGGGTGTCGGTCATGCCGGGGCCGGCGTCGGCCAGGCTTCTTCGAACGCTTCGAGCCGCTCGGCGAGTTCGTTGATCGCGTTCACCATTGCATAGAGAAGCGGGTTGGCGTTAAGCCCCTCCTCTGCATCGCTGGCTTCCGCCGCAGCCGGTAAAATCATTTCCGGCAGGACAATGCGGCAGTCTTCGAGCGCCAAGCCGACAAAACGGCGCTCGCCGTAAATCATTGGTGTCAATTGGCGGATTGCCTCAAGCCCATGCTCATAGGGGGCAATTGCATCGTCGCGAACTATGCCGGGCCACCGCTCGGTAATTCCCCCCGTCACGCGAAGATCGCCCATCACATTGGTAAAGTGTGCTCTCAGGTTTAGATTGCCGACGTTCGCGCGAGTGCCGGTCTGGCAGATATCAATATCGCCGTTGCTTGAAAATGCCCCGCCGGCAATCAGGGCAAAGTCTCCAGCACTGTTTGCCCAGCCGACGTTAGCAGTCCCGTTGATATCAGCGCCGCCGTAGATACTGAGATGAGAGCCCGAAAGCGCTCCGCCGGCGCGCACCGGCCCCTCAATCCACAAGCCGCCATTTGCTTGCCCGTCAACGCGGAATACGAGATTTGCCCCGTCCCAAATCCAGCCGATCGCATTGCCGCTGCCCAAGCCGGTATAAGCGATGCCGTGTCCGGTGAGCGTCATGCTGGGAGTAGTAAGCGAGCCGGCATTGACCCCGCTGTTAAGATAGCACGTCCCGCCGACGCTGAAATCGCCGGTCGATTGGAGGCTGTTCGCCAGCAGGAAGCCGCGCGCGGTGATATTGTTGGCGCCCAAGACAAGGTCGGCCATATTGGCGCCGGCCGCGCCGGTCAAATAGATGGCGGCATTGTCCGGTTTTACGATATAGCCGCCGGATACCTGGAGATTGCCGTTGACTTGCAATGTCGAGAGAAACGTGCCTATGCCAGTTGACGCAAAACCTTGCAGGCAGGTAACGCCGCCGTCACTTTGGACTTGCAGCCCATTGATCGGGACGCCGTTCCCATCATTGACGCCAAGGCGCAGGACGCCGCTCCCGGCGCCGATCGCGTAGCCGCTCGCGAGACTGTCAACGGTATTGTAGAGCACCAGCGACGGCCAGCCGCCGCTGCGGATCACGCCGCGCCCCGAGGTAACGGTGAAATTCCCGGCGACGATCAGATTGCCCGGTCCGCTGAGGGTGCCGCCCGCCAATGGCAAATAGGCCGAGAGGTCAGGATTGGCGGCTTGCGCGATTGCCTGGATCGCTTGGTAGAGCTGGGTGTTGTCCGCCTTGTCGGGCGGCAGGCCGGCGGCCTCGACGACGGCGAGGACTTCTTCCTGCACCATATTGAGCCACCAAGCGTCGAGAATGGTGGCTTCGGCCCCCGAGGCGGGATTGCCGTCCGTGAAAAAGCCGGGAACGTAAGTCGGCGGAACGAGCGGGAGCGTCGGAACCGCGCTCGCGTTGTCAATTCGGTACACGCTGCGAATCTCCCTCGATCGCTGGCGCAGCACCGTTGAGCCCGTCTTGCGCCATCGCCTGCTTTTGTATCTTCGCCAGGAGCGGAGCCACGACGCGATACGGCCCCTCGGCCAAGATCGCCATTGTCTGGTTCCATTCCGCCGCGGTCAGGCAGACGGTAAGCTCGTCAGTCGCTTCCATGTTTCCTCCTCAACTAACGACATGCGCGAACGGCGGCAACAGGCAGTAAGTCATCTGCACCGACCAGATGCCGTCGGCATCGACGCCAAAGCGCGGCATGCCGCCCTCGCCGCGCCATATCAGGATCGTCCCTTGCGGAAAGCCACCCATCGGCGCGAGCCCGCCGCTGCGCTGCAAGCGCACTTGGTTGCCCAGCACGTTGAACGGATGCCCGAGCGCAAAGCCGAACATCTCGCGCTGCGCCTCGCCGGCCGACGCAAAGCCATCCATCGCGATCGTCAGATAGGATTGCGTGTGGTTCTCGGCGCGGTCGAAGGTGAATTGCAGCGTGCGCGCGTCTGGGCCGGTAAACGCGGCACCGGCATGCCCTTCGATTTCCTCCCGGAGTGCCGCCGCAGCGGCTTCGGCCTCAGCGGGTTCAGGCAGCGTAGTCGCTTCCATTGATTTTAATCTCCTCTGCTCAGCTCCGCGCGCAGCGCGGCAAGCGCGTCGTCGATGTATTGTCTGGTTGCGATATTCCCGCCGGTAATCGTGCCGGTGACATTGAGATTGCCGCTAATGCTCGTTTCGGCGGCGTTGATCGTCAAAGTATCGAGCGGCCCGCCGCCGGCGGCGGCAAAGCCCAAGTTGCGAAAGCCGGCGACATTCGGCCGGGTAATCCACCCGGTCGCTGCGTCCTGGCGGTTGAGAACAAAATCGCCCATGATCCGAAGGGTGCCAGTGCCAACCAGCGTAGCAATCTCAGTAGCGCCGGCATACCAGCTAAAGAAATCCGCGCTGGCGCGACAGCTAAACCACATCCCGCCGGACATAATGCCGAGCGCCAGTTCTGTCGTACCGGCGGCGGGAAACAGCACCAAGCGCGTGCCCGCCGACCGCCCGTCGACGGCGGGCGGAGCGAGCCCGCCGCTAAAGACCAGCGGGCCGGAAGTCCCGCCTTGCGGCAGCGACACCGCGCCGTCTACGGTCAAGGCCCCGTTCACAGTTGCCGAGCCAAAATATTGCAGCAGGCCGCCGGTGCCGATCACCATGCGGCCGATCAGCCCGGTCTGATCGGCGATCTCAAAAGCGCCGTCAGCACGCGGGCCGACTGACCATGTACGGGTGCCGATAATGGTAAACCAAGCGCGGGCCGACATGCCCGATGGCACAGTAAGCTCGAACGGGTCAGACGCACCACCAAGCACCGAGAATTTGCCGGTGCTGCTTATCGCCGCCAGATTGGCGACCGGCGCGTTCGTTGCCGAGTTGACCGTGCGAAACCACAGCGTCGCCGGGTTGCCGCCAACCTGCAAAGCAAAGACCGGCGCCGCGCCGGTGTTTTCTATTGTCAGCCCCGGATTGGCGCCATGACGAACGACAAACCATCCGCCAGTGAGAAGGGCGTTGCCGTCAGTCAACGGGAGGGCGCCGAGATTGAGCAGCGCCGCAGCCGGCGTAGCGCCGCCAGTCCCGCCCGAGGTTATTGGCAGCGGAAGGCCCAGGGATGCTGATCCCACCACTTCAAGATTTTGCCAGACTTTGACCGTGCCGATATTATTGATCGAGAACCGCCAGCCAACGGTCTCGGCGATAATCGCGAACGAGTCGACCTCGGCCCCCATTGCGAAAGCAATTTGGCCCTGGACGCTGGCCCGAAACCGCGCAGACTGTCCGGCATCAACCAATACTGTTAAAGAAGATGACCGTCCCGCTTCGTAAATCGTGCCGCCAGTCAGCGGCAGGAACGGGCCGCCCGCTTGCAACGCGCTGATCTCGTCCCGTGCGATTCCGAAGTTCTCCCGCACGCTGATCGTAGTTGGCAGGCCAGTTACCGGCAGGCTCGGATTGATTTGGCTGACCATTACTGTTTATCCCAAATCGAATTACCGCCGTCCCAAATCGAATTGCCGTCATCCCAAATCGAGCCGACATAGGCGAATTGCAGAATGGTATGCGCCGGCTTGAGCGGCCGGATCACGCATTCCAGCATGTTGTTGCCCCAGCGCCGCAACCGTTCGCCGGCGGTACTGCGGCCGGCGCGAAACGACCACATGCGATTGTGCACCGAGGTAATTCGCCAGGTGTAAAGCCAATCAACCCCATTGACCCGATCGCCGGCTCTATTCTGGCCGGCGCGGAAGGCGAAAAATTCGTCGATGGTAATCTCGAAGCCGATCGCCGCGGCGACCGCGATGTAATAGGCGCGGCTCTGCCCGCCGCGCGCCGCCAGCTTGAACAGGACTGCGAGCCGGCGCTCTTGCAAGCCGGTCAAGGGCGGCTCGACGCAGGGATCGGGCAGCCCGCAGATCCGCTCCCAATCGGCCAGCGTTTCCAGCGCCGTGCCCGGATAGGCTTCGGCCAACAGGTTACAATCGCGGCGAGTGACGCGCGCGAACTCGACCGCCAGCCCCGCGAAGGTGCGCATCAAGACCGTGCGCGGCTCGCGCGGCCACGCCCAGCCGGTTGGCAGCAGGTCAGCGAGAACCTGGGCGTAGTCGTCGGCGCTCAGACCGCAGACCGGCTGGATCTCAACGTCAGGCTGGGCGTCGCGGGAAAGCTCAACCCTCATTGATAGGTGACCTCCCCGAGCCCGACGATCTCGCCGATCTGCACGTCAATCCGATCGGCCGGGCTGACCAGCACAAAGCGGCGCACGCCTGGGGTGAATGAGATTGCGGCTGACCATTGGTCGCGGAAGATCGAGCCGCCCGGCTCAGCCTCCTCCAGCAGCATGTGGTAAAGCCCGTCATAGATCAGGCTGCGGATTTCTGGTGTGTCGGGGTCAAGCTCGGCAATGATCACGTCAACCGGGACCTCGACCGGGGCGAATACCAGGACCCGCGCCGTGACTGGCCGCACCGGGTCGATGTGGGCTGCCACCAGTGCTACGTCGGCAGGGGTCGGAATGCCCGAGGGGGCGCGAACCTCATCCATCATGAAGCGCACGGTGACCGAGCCCGCGCCGCCTTCCAGCGGGTAGCACCAGGCCCTTGTGACCCCTGGGACCTCCAGCGCCCAGCGCACGTAGTCGAACGCTGCGCCCCCATGGGGCGGCTGGCGGATGCGCGCCAAGATCGCGCGCAACAAGGCAGGGTCACTCTGTTCGTCGGCGCCGCCAGCGAGACCGGGAGCCGCGACCTCACCAGTGACCGCGACCCCGGCGAATGTCGTCATGAGCTGGAGCTGCGCCCCAGGCTCGGCATTGCCAGCGCCGCCGGCCTCGCTCGCGTACAAGGTGACGGTGATTTCGCCTCCTGCCTCGGAAGCCCCGCGCGGGATGATGTATTCAACCCCGTCGCCACGTCGCACTTGGGCATCGTCGCGGATCGAGGCTCCAGGGTCAGCCGGCCAGGTTGCCGGCCCGCTGGCGACGGCTGCCGGGATCCTGGGGACGCCCCAGATCGAGGCCCAGCGATCGAGAAATTCCTTTTCCGCGCTGTCGGGGAATAGTTGGCGGAATGACCAGTCCAGCCGGCCATAGAGCAGATGCGCGGAGCCTGCCTCGACTTCCGAAAATGCGCGCAGATTGTTGACGCGGAGCCGTGTGTCGGCTCCCCTCAGCTTGGCTTCGAGGTCCGCGCCGATCCTGCGGCGCAAATCCTCAAGTAATGGGCGCTCGAATGGCACGGTTCCCCTCGCCCCAGGCCCAGGAATAACGGCGGTTCAACAGTTCGACCCCATCGCGGATGATGACGATCCCGACATCAAGCCGGCCTGGTGCGGCGCGCGGCCACTCGGCGGCGATCGTGATCTCGTCGGCGACGCCATCCTCGAGCATCCAGACCAGCGCCTCGCGGCAGTAATCCTCGGCGCGCAGCCGGACCTGGTTGGTTTCCTTTTCACGACTGATCAGCCACAGCCGCGAGCCGATCGGCCCCTCCTCCGCGCCATCGTCGGCCCACCAGCCGCGGCGGTCGCCATCCGAGGGGTCAGGCAGGGGATCATCCGGCGTGGCCAGGCGGTCGGTGAACAGGCTCAAGATGGTGGCGGTTTCGAGGTCACTCCCGGTCACCAGGTCGCCGCCGGCGAGCACCCAATCGCCGGTAAGCCGAGAGGCATCCCAAGTGGTCAGCAGGTCACTCATCGCGCGTGCTGCCTCCCACGCTGCCCTGGGGCGCGTTTATGCTGCCGGTCGCGTTGAGGTCGCCGTCCAGTTCGATATCGCCCTTGATCGCAATTTCAGGCGCCTCGATTTCGAGCCGGTCGGTTTTGACCGTCACATCCTCTTCGGCGGTGATCACCAGATGCTTCGTGGTGATTTCGACGATCCCGCCGCGCTTCAGGACAATCGAGTCGCCCTCGTTGGTGTAGATCGCGACCGCGCCAGGCTCGAGCCCGGTGAACCGGGACTGGCGATCGTCCGTGGCGACGATCGCGCCATGGTCGCGGCCGCCCCCGACGAAGACGACCAGCGCCTCGCTGTCGACCGGCGGCGCAGACGAAAACCCGTAATTTTGGAAGCGCTCGACCGCCACCTTGTCCTCTTCGTAGAGCAGTGAGACTTGTCCGAGCTGCACTCCGGTTTCATCATCCGTCGCGGCAATGACGCCACGGCTGACCATGTTCATAATCCGCCGATGATCGCTCATGTGGCGCCACCTGGGGGTGCTGTGACAGCACCCGAGGGCGTTCCGTGCATCAGACTAATGCCGCACGTTGGCGCCGTGCACGCATTGCATTCCACCCAGGTCGGATTGCGGCATTTGTGACGCCCGCGGCCGGTGCGAATCATAATCCGCCGATGATCGCTCATGTGGCGCCACCTGTTGGTTGCCATCCGGCCCAGGGGTCGCCCGCGCCGCCCTTCTTTTTGCCGCCGGCTTTTTTGCCAGCCTTGCCGCCCTTGCCCTTGGCCGGGTCCTGTTTGCCCTTGCGTTTCGAGGGGTCGGGCAGAAAGGCATCGGGCAGCGTCAAGCTCAGTTCAGTAATCTCGCCGCCATCATCAAAGCTGTGGGTCACTTCGCCGATGATCAGCTCGTGCGACAATGCCAGCCAGGGGGCTTCGACCCAGACCAGGTCGTTGGTTGCCCACAGCTTGCCATCTTCCTGCCGCCAGCCGTTGACGGTTATGGTTGCCTTCAGGGACTGCCCGACGCGGCGGCGCATTTCCCAATCGGCGCGCTGGGCCGCGGCGGCATCATCAGCTTGTTTTTCAGCCACGATGACATGCGGGCGGTATCTGGTGACGCCGGCGTCGCGGGCGCGGCCGACAATCTGGGTCAATGTCTTGGGGGCCGTCTTGCCCGGTGATTTGGCTGCGGCAGCCTCTGCCTGTATCCGCATTCGCTCGCGATAGCGCGCCGAGATATTGGGGATGCCGCGAAGCTGGCGGACCCGCTCAACCAAGCTCGGCTGCCAGCCGCCGTCGCCGCCGCCGCCCCAATCTTGATCTATCGGCCCGCCGTCCTTGGTCCGGTTCCCCGGCCTCTGCGCTTTGACGATGTAATCCGAGAACCGCTGGCTGTGGTCGAGCTCGGCACTGGCACTGAGAATGTTTTTCCCATGTATAAGATCGGTGGTTGCACGACCGGAGCCGGCGCGCGTGAGAACAAGCCGCCCCAGCGCGTCATCAGTGACCAGAAGTTCGTGCACACGCGACAGCCGTTCGATGAGGGCAAAGCATGTTTCTCCCTGTTGGACTTGCACTTCGGGTTCGGGCGGGGTCTGGGTGCTGACGACGACCTCGACCCCGAAGGGCTGCGCCAGAATGCGCGCAATCTGGCCGACCGTCATGCCCTTGAACTGCCCCCCGTCAACGGTGACCGAGCAATCCACCAGGTCACAGGTTTTCGAGCGGCCGCTTAGACTGATCGAGTGCGAGCCGGCGTCGTAGCTGGGCCCGTATTTGTCGACATAGCCGGTCAGCACGGTTTCGCCATCGAGCTGGATTTCACACGGCTCGCCTGGGGTGATTTGCCAGATGTCTTCCTCGAGCGACCAGCGCTCGGAGACTGTCAAATCAAAGTCGGCGGTGGCGCGCTCGAGACCGCGCGTGATCCTCAGGGCTTGCCAGCCGGCGTAATGCTCGCCTGACACCAACAGGGTAAAGGGCGCCTCGCGCGCCTCGCGGCTCTGCTGGCTGGCGCCGCGGCTGCTCGGCCGGGTTGGGGTGCGGACTTCGCTCATGCGCCTGCCGCCAAAATCCGCCCGGTGCTCGGCAGAAAAGCAGGATTGCGGGCATTGACCCGGTCGCAGAGTTCGAGGTCGCGATCGGTGTCCTGATACATCCGCCAGGCCAGGGTGATCGAATTGGCGGTGATCAGGGTGCGATAGGTCACCAGCGGGTTGAGGCTCGCGGCCCTGGCCATGATCATGGCGTTGATCGCGTGGCGCAGCTCGGCCAGCGCGCTGAATACGTCATCCTGCCCCGCGTCGGCCGTCTGCTGTTCGATCGCGATAAAGACCTGGCCGACCGCCCGGCGCGTCTCGATGGCCTGGTCGTAGTTGTCAAACGCCATGCCGGTGATCGAATAGCCGATCTCACGCAAGGCCAGTTCCGCGACAAAGGCTTCCATCGCGGCGGCATTCCGGGCGCGCTGACCCGGCAGCGAAAGAATGCGCGGTGTGGCATAGGGGTTGCTGAGCAGATGCCTCGGCCTGCTGCTGATGCCATCGGGCAGCATGGCTTGCCCCGGCTGGAAGCCGCCCGAGCCGCGCGGCGCTGCGGCGCGCCACTCGGTCGCCACGGTCAGCATGGCCCCAACGACCGGGCCGGCCTCCCCTGCGTCGGTGAAGGCGGCAAAGGTCCGATCAAATGCGTCCGTCAAGGCTCTGGGATCGCCCACCAGCGAGGGAGCGTTGAGGTTGAGGTAATCGAGCGCGGTAACCAGAGGGGTCTGTGGCAGGCCCCCAGGCAGGCGTAGGAAGCGCAACCCGTCAGAGAGATTGCGCACGTCGGCGATCGCCGCGTCCGCGACCCAGGGACCCGAGCCGGCGACAGAAAACAGGCCGGCGAAATTGGGCATTGCGGCATTGCCCAGACCTCCCGCCGCGTTCGCCACCGCCAGATCAGGATCGGCGTCCTGGCTCGGCTCGCGGACCGAGCCCGCCTCGGCGAATTCGAACGCCAACGAGCAGAACCGGCCGCGCTCACGCTCCTCGGTCGCGGTGATGACACGACAGGCTGCCTGGACCGTGCCGAGCGTGGGGTGAACCAGCTCCCCCGGGCCATCCTCCTCGCATGCCGCCACGAGGCGGTCGCGCGCGGCGAGGAAGTCATCGCCGATGGTGTAGCCGGTGAACCGCCAGACCCTCTGACTGCGCCCCAAATCCTCGGCGAAGGGCGTGTTGCGCGCCGGGTATTCGTGATCGGCCCAGCGCCGCCCGGTCTCAAAATTGACGGTGTCGACGAAGAACCTGGCACCGCGGAACGATGCCGGCCGCAGCTGGGTGCGCCAGCCGCTCATCCGGCGGCGAGCCCTGGCATCGAGCGGCCGACCTCGACATTCGATTGGACCATGCCGCGATCTCGAGTGGTCGCGGTCGCCTTGATGTCGCCGATCGCCTCGATTTTGATGTTGGTGTTGACCTCGCCCTCGACCTTGGCAGTCGTCTCGCCGCCGGCGACCCCGGCGCGGCGCGCGCCCCGGAGCAAGGATCCGCCATCCGCAGGGGCAGCAGCAGGTGCAGACTCAGCGCCGCCGCCAGTAAAGAAATCTTTGACGCCCCCGATCGCGCTTCCGACCAAATTGCCAGCCGCGCCGAGCGCGCCAGTGATCACGCCGACGCCCTTGCCGATGGCAGAGATGATCGGTTCGAGGATGCCCCAGGCCCACTGAAACACCCCGACGACGCCGCCGAGGAGATTATCAAACCATGCCGTGAGACTGCCCCAGGCATCCTTGATGGGCTGCGGGATGAATTTCCCGGCAAACTCCGCAAGCCAGGTAATCGGGTCATTGAAGGCGGCCTCGATCTCGTCCCAGTTCTCCTCAAACCAAGTCCCGAGTGCTTTCCAGGCATCCTGAATAGGTTGCGGTATAAATTCGGCGGCAAATGCAGAAAGCCATTCGAGCCCGCCATAAAAGTGCGCCTCGATATCGGCCCACAGCTCATCGGCCCAGTCGGCCATGTTGTCCCAGGCGTCAATAATTCCCTTGGGGACAAATTTCTCGACCATGTCGTCCAGCCATTTAACAGCTGCGAGAAATGTCGCTTTCGGATCATTCCATAGATCGACGAAGAACTTTTTGATCGGCTCCCAATATTTGTAGATCAGGTATGCCGCCACGCCGATCGCGACGATTGCCGCGATAAACCAGCCGACCGGGGTTGCGGCCAGGGCGGCGGAAAACGCCTTGATCGCGGCGCCAAGCGCCGGGAAGGCGGCGGTCAACCCGGTCATCGACGCGATCGAGCCGACCATCGACACGCCGAGCAGCGCCAGAGACTTGACGACATTGGCAATCGCCAGAACGAGGGCCTTATTCATGTAAATCACAAGCGCGGCGAGCACGTTTTCCCAACCGCCGACCTTTTTCGCTACCCAATCCATTCCTTTGACAAAGCCCTTGAGTCCCTCATAAATCCCTTTCCAGTTAATCGACTTAATGATTTCACCGAGCTTGCGAATGAACGCAGTCACTTCGGTTTTGATGACCTCTTTATTCGCAAGCACCCATTCTTTCATTATCTTGAGAACAGGTTCGACCGCCGGCAGCAAGGTGCCGAAAATCGAGTTTTTGACGCCAGTGATTGATTTGGTGAAATCGAGCCAGGCGTCTGCCGCCTTCTCGGCCTCGGCGGCGTCGGCATTGGTGATCACCCCGAGGCGGATGGCTTCCTTCATCAACTCTTGCATGCTGATTTTGCCCTGGGCGAACATGTCGATCAGAGCGCCGCCAGATTTGCCGAACAGCTTCAGCGCAACGTCATTGCGCAATACTGGATTGACGTTTTTCTCGAAGCCGGCGGCGACTTTGGGCAGGATCGACGCCAGGTCCCCGGCTTTGATTTCCTGCATGGAAACGCCCATTTTCGACAATAGCGGGATGAGGTCTTTCGCCGCCTTGCCGCCTTTGCTGGCCGTCCCCAGAGTTTTCATGAATTTGCCGAGCGCGCCCTGGGCGACCGAGGCATCGACCCCAGACCGTTCCGCGACATAGTTGAACTGCTGGAGATATTCCGCCGTGGTGCCAAACCGGCGCGCCGTCTTGGCGAGCTTGTCCGCGGTCTCGATGTAACCCTTCATCCCCGCGACCGCACCGCCGAGGCCGGCGATCCCGGCCATGGCCGTGAGTGGACCAAGTAGGCGGGTGACTTGACTAAGTAGACCGCCCAGCGAGGAGCCGACGCCGCGGATGCCGGCTGTCAGGCCATGAAATTTGAACGCGTTGAGCTTGAAGAACGCGCCGCCGGTGGTTTGCGCGGCCTTGCCGGCGGTGGTGATCCCGCCGGTGATCTTGCGCAGCGGACCCGTCGCCTGATCGACGACGCGCGCAATCGCACTAATGTCGATCCTGTCCGCCATCGCTGCTGTGCTCTAACTCCTCCAGAATGCGGCGCGTCTGATTCTCGTAAAACACCAGTTCGTCAAGGGTCAGCTCTAATGCGGTCCGAGGGTGCCATTTCCAGATAAAGGCGAGGTCGAAGGCGCGCTCGACGAGTCGTCCCCCGCCTCCGGGTCCCCGAAAAAACTGAATACCCGCAACATGCAGGCGTTCCAGTCACGCATTGTGAGCTGGTTGACCGAGGATGGCGGGATGTTGCCGAGACGCGCGATCAAGGCACTGACGATTGCCGCCTCGATCGTGCCGTCCCCTTTGAACGGATAGCCGCACGCATTTATGTCGCCGGGCGTCAAATCGCGCAGTTCGATTGCCCGACGCTCTTCGCCGTGCGCCTGGATCGGCGTTCGCAGTTCGATAATCATAGAACCTCCTCACCCGCCATGCCTTCCCAGCGCACCGTAGCCTGGCCGTCGGCAGCGTTGAATTCTCGCGCGGTCGAGGTCCAGCCGTTGCGCAGGATGTATTGCTTGCCGTTGGCCAATTCGGCGGTGACCGTGACGTCGTCCATGCGCTGCAGTGCCACCAGCGATAGCCCGTTCAAATCGGAGAAATCCCCTTCGATGAAGGGCACGCGCGGCCGCTCGATATAGCCATGGATGCCGTCCTGGCCGGGGATGCCCTCGCGTTCGATGGTGTCGATGCTGACGGTCAGGTTGCCCCGCAGCGGATATTGCTGACCGTCCACGTAGACGTAGGCGACCCCGGCGACGCGACGTGCTGGCATGATGCGACCTCCTCAATAAACCACGTGGTAGTAACCAAAGCGGCCTCCCAGCAATCCCAGGATCAGGATTACGATCAGGATCAGGACGAGAATGCCGCCGATCCCGTAGGGTCCGCCCTGCTGGTAGTAGCCGCCTCGATACCAGTAGCCGCCGCCGCCCAATAGCAGCACCAGCAGGATGATGATGATGATCAGATCCATGGTCAGGCTGCCGCGGCCGTCGCGCTGGCCGAGTAGCGCAGGCGAAATTCCACCAGCATCGCGAAAATCCTGAGCTGGTTGACGAGGTCGGGCGGCAGCAGGACATTGACCCGGTTCGGGTCGTTGGGATCGCGCTCGACGACCAGGAATCGCTTGAACGCGTCCATGTTCTCGCAAATGCCTTGCTCGATCAGCTCGCTGTAGGCGGCGATCAGCTCGGCGCGGATGATGCGCGGGGTCACGATCGCCTGGCCGAGCCCGAACGGGGTCCCGTCGTTCGCCAGTTTATGCCTGGGGAATTTCTGGAGGATACGGATCCTCAGAAAGCGAATGATGTAGGCCAGAGTCGCCAAGGTCTGCACGTCCAGATAGCTCGGATCGGGCTGGTTCCAGACGTTGCGCTGGTAGGTTGTAACGCAACGCTCGATCGCCGCCGCGCCCCCTGACTCCATCTCGGTCGCTACCCCCGAATAGAGCAGGGTATTGCGCTGCGACATGCTCAGCCGATTGCCGCGCGTTGGCACCAATGCCCCGACCAGGGGCAAGGTTTGCAGCGGCCTGGCCGGGTCGATGCGCAGCGAGGTCGCGGCCTGCGCGCACAGGGCCGCGGCGCGCCGCCAGCTTACCGTGGGGCTGGGGGCGGCCCCCAGGACCGAGACGTGGGGATCATTCCTGGCGACCCCGAATGCCTGCAATTGCGAGAAGGTCCCGCTGCGGGCAAGGAAGGCGTGGCCGTAAATCTGGCGGCTCCAGGCCCACCGCCCGGTCACGTCGTTCAGCTCCTCGGCCAGGGCGTCGAGCGCGGCGCTGTCGGTGTACGGCATCGAGATAAAATCGTATTCGTCGTCACCCATCGCGGCGATCGCCGGAGCCAGGTCCACCAGGCCGGTGCCTGGGACCTTGATGATGTTGACATCAAGACCGGGCGGAATGCTTTCCCCGCCAGCCATGCCGCGATAATTCAACACGACATCAATCTCATTGCCGATCGCGCCCTTGTTTTTGACGGTCAGGCTGACTGAGGGGTCCGGTGGCAGCAGGTCAGTCGTCGCGGTGACCAGGGAGAACGGATCGGCGTTGACCAGCGCCGCCAACGCAGTCAACAGCGAGGTCGGCGTCGCATTGGCCGCGACAATGAGCGCGTAGCGGTCGCCGCCGATGTAGAACGCGATCGTCCCCGGCGCCGAGGGCGCGCCCTCAAACTCAATCGTGATCTTGGCCGCGACCGCCGCCGTGGCATCCTCATGAGGGATCGCCCAGACCGTGCCGTAAGTGTCGTTGCGGCGGTAGGCAGTCATCATGTCGGCCAGGATGCTGCCCGCGCCGAATAGGCCCATGGCATCGCTGGAGTCGCGCACCAGGACCGGTTCGAGCGGGGTTGCGGTCCCGGCCGGGAGCATCGGCCCGATCAGCAGCGCCGGCTGGAGGATTTGCAGATAGGAAGCCTCGCGGTTGCTGACTTCGGCATAGAACAGGGGAACCCGGATATTTGACGGGATGCGCTCAAAGGAAACCGGCATCGGCTCAATCCTTTTCGACGGGGGCGGGATCGGACTTTGGCACCCCGCGCGCGGCGCGCGGCGGCGCGGGCTTCAAGAAATTGGCCGTGACCTCGATGCGCCCATCTGGGCCCGGATATTTGATATTCGGGTCGGCCGCCGGGCTGATGACGTCAATCTCCATGTGGATTTCCTCGAGCGTGTCGGGGACCCGCGGCTCGTACCATTCGCTGATCGTCAGGGCGAAGTTGATGGTGGCGACCGTGGTGCGGCTTTCGCCTTCGATGTCACGGTCGATATCGGTCGTGACCCCACGGATTTGCTCGTAGCCGACGAGCCATTCGGGATCCCCGAGCAGCCAATCCTTGATGTCGTCGCACAGATGATCGACGCGCTCGGCCGACGCGGCGTCGGTCACATCCTCGGCGACAATCTGCACGACCAGACTGGTGGTCGTCAGGAAGTCCGGGATGTTGATCGAACGGCCTTCGGAAGTCTGGGAGGCGTAGACCCTGAGCGCCGGCAGCATCGCGCGGCTGATTTGCGCCTGACGCGAGTCAAAGACGTGGCGGAACTGCGGCAACCGTGTCAGCCGCTCGCACGTATCCTGCCGAAGCTGCGCCAGGTAGGACATGAGGCCGAGGCTGCGCCGCGCCGGCGGCATAAACCACGGCGGGAATCAGGGCGAAAATTGGAGAATTTTATGCGGTTGGGAGGGGTTCGCCTGGGCAGGCCGGGTTCCCCCCTCCCTTGGGCTCACTGCTGCCGGCCTGCCGTCAGAGGTCGCCCAACTAGTGCCCGAACAATCGACGCAAGCGTCTCCGGGTTATCGGCG
>Ga0210398_10000464_pt1 | contig 46497 bp, 43 predicted proteins | sample IncBWC4OmetaG_FD_161047 | JGI IMG/M metagenome (GOLD analysis project Ga0210398, IMG submission 161047) | Forest soil microbial communities from Barre Woods Harvard Forest LTER site, Petersham, Massachusetts, United States - Inc-BW-C-4-O | ecosystem: Environmental > Terrestrial > Soil >...
GCGATCGGAGTCCACAGCTTTCTTGTAAGGGCGATCGGAGGCAGAGAGGGCGTCGAAAATATCGCAAATGGTCATGATCTTGGCCTGCACCGGGATCTCCGGGGCGCGCAATTTATAGGGGTAGCCACTCCCGTTCAGCTTTTCGTGGTGCGCGCGAACGATTCTCGGGATTTCGCGGTTCTGCTTGGTCCACGGGATCTGCAGCAGGAAATTGAAGCTGTGCACAACGTGCGATTCGATTTGGGCGCGCTCGTCCGGACTGAGGCTGCCTTTGGGAATGGAGAGGTAGCGGACTTCCTCAGGTGTGAGAACCGGCCGCTCGACGCCACGCGGGTCTTCGTATGTCAGCCGCGCGATTTCGAACAAGCGATCGAACTCTCCCTCCGGCAGCACGGTGGGCTCGTTGGCCTGCAGGACGGCCTGGAAGCCGCTTTCCATGCGCGCTCGGCGCCGGCGATACTCCTCTTCGAGAGTGGCTATCCGGACCAAGGCTTCGGGCCGGTCCAGCTCCAGAAGCAGCCGCACCTTTTCGCGCTCCATGCGCGCTTCCATCTCCTTGTAGAGATAGTCGAAGCGGTGGGAGATCAGATCGAGCTGCAAGGGATACAGCTTCTTGGCCTTGACCAGCACATCCTCGCGCACGCCGACCTTGCCGAAATCGTGCAGCAGCGCGGCGTAGCGGATTTCCTTCATTTGCTCGGGCGAGAAACGCACGGAAGCGTAGTTACCGGTCGAAACGCGATCGACCACATCGGCGAGGCCGACGGTCATGTCCGAGACGCGCAGAGAATGCCCGGAGGTGGTGGGATCGCGCTGCTCGATGGCTTTCACCGAGGCCTGCACGAATCCTTCGAACAGTTTTTCAATGTCCTGATACAGGCGCCCGTTTTCGTAGGACACCGCCGCCTGCGAAGCCAGGGAAAGCGCCAGCCGCACGGCGCGGTCGGAAAAAGGCCGCACCTCGCGGGCCACCACTTCCGGGCTGGTCAGGCGCGCTTCGCGATGCTGCTTGCAGTTGATCAGCTGCAGAACGCCGATGACCTCGCTGCGTCCGTTTTTCATGGGAAGCGTCAGCATGGAGCGCGTGCGGTAACCGGTTTCCTCGTCGTACTTCGGATTGAAATGATAGGGGCGATCCTTGGGAATGCGCCGGGCGTCGGCCAGGTTGATCACTTCGCCGTGCAGGGCGGTGTAACCGGCCAGGGAATTTTCCTGCAGCGGCAGCTCGAATTCGGCGAAGGGAAATTGCGCGCTGTCGTTCTGCGTCAGCTTGAAGCGCAAATGGCGGTCGCCCGGCCCTGCGGAAAGGGCATCGGGACTGGCCTCCTCGACCAGGTACAGGGAGCCGGCGTCGGCGCCGGTGATTTCGCGCGCCTTGGTCAGGATCATGTTGAGCAGCGCACTGACGTCGCGGGTTTGCGAGAGGGCGATGCCGATGCGGTTCAGCTCTTCCATTTCGCGCTGGACACGCGCCAGTTCGGTGCGCGCGTCCCGCTCACGCTGCGCCAGTTCAATGTTGGCTACCGCGGCGTCCACGGTGTTGCGCACCAGCGACGCGTCCGCCTTGCGCGGAAGGGTAGCAAAACAGCCCGGGGCGGCCTGGCCGGCGCCGTTCCGGGAAATGCCGATGAGGCGGACTCGCGGGGCCCCGCGCGCGATGCGCCGCAAGGCAGCCAGGTCCCCCGCGCCCAGATCGGCAAGGCAAACGACCGGGGTATCACCCGGCTCCGGGGTGGAAGGCTTGCGACCTGGCGCAGGGGATGGCAACGCGCGCACCGCGTACTGGCGGCTCAACGGCCGGGCCAGAGGGGCGGCCAGAGAGTGCTCGAAGTACCAGATTTCGGCACGCTGGGGCATGTGAGAGGGTGCGGGATGCAGCAGGGGTGGGAGTTCTGCGCGCTCACCGCTGTGGCCAGTATAGCGAACTCTGCAAGGTGCGCGCAGAGAATCGGCGGGGGTGTTGTCGTGGAAGTATGTAACTGCTTACGGCACAGGGTATTGCTGCCGCATAGCCGGTTTGCTACCCTGTTTTTTAGTAGCCGGAGAGCCTTGCTTGCAAACAAGTCTCGAAACGGCACAGGTCGGTCGGTGCAACCGGCCTGAAGTCCTGAGCTGTGGCCACTTCACTGCCAGGCCAATGAGGGCCCCTTTGCACATCGAAGCCGGCGCGCGCACGGACCTGGGGCGCGTGCGAAAAAACAACGAGGATTGCTACACGATTGACTCCTCGCTGCAGCTGTACGTGCTCTCCGACGGAATGGGCGGAGAGGCGTGCGGTGAGGTGGCCAGCTCGCTGGCTGTGCAGACGGTACTGGCGCACTGCCGGCAAGGCGAAAACAGCCGCGCGACGCCCATTTTTGGAGAATCGAGCCCGGAAGTTTCTGAGCGGACCAATCGCCTGGCCAGCGCCATACACCTAGCCAACCGCAAAGTGTTTGAAGAAGCGGCCGCCAATCCCGAGCAGCACCGCATGGGAGCGACTATCGTGGCCGCGTGGGTGGAGGCGCAGAGGCTGTCCATTGCGCATGTGGGAGACAGCCGGTTGTACCTGCTGCGGGGCGGCGTGCTCGAGCAGATGACCGACGATCACTCCCTGGTGGCGGAAAAAGTGCGCGTGGGAATCCTTACGCCGCAGGAAGCCGACGCCAGCGAAATGCAAAGCGTGTTGACGCGCGCGGTGGGAACCAACGACACGGTGCAAGTGGACACCGACGAGCAGGTTCTGCTGGCCGGGGATTTCGTCCTGCTGTGCAGCGACGGGCTGACGCGCATGGTCACCGACCCGGAAATTGCGAGCACGCTGCTGACCAGCGCCTCCCCGCAGGAATCGGCGGAGCGGCTGGTCGACCTGGCTAACGATAACGGCGGGGTGGACAACGTCAGCGTAATTGTTCTGCATGTCTCGGAAAAATCGAAGGGCCTTTTCCATCGCTTGAAATTCTGGAAAAGGCGCTCCGGATGACGGTCGCCGGCAACGGCCGGTGGAGAAAAACGAATGTCCAAACTGGTGCTGAAATTTGAAAGTTCATCGCTAAAAGAAGTTCCCCTGGGGACGCGCCCGGTGACCATCGGGCGGGCTCCGGATAATGACATCCAGATCGATAATTTGTCCGTGTCGAATTATCATGCGCGGGTTTACTCGGAGGCCGGTTCGCTGGTGGTGGAGGATTTGAACAGCCTCAACGGATCGTTTCTGAACGACCTGCGCGTCGAGCGGGCGATGTTGAAGGATGGCGATTCGATCCTAATTGGCAAGCATGAAATCCTGGTGGACCAGGTGCACGACGCTGCGGCGACGGAGGATGACATGCGCAAGGCCGCGGCGCCGCGCGTCCATGAGACCATGATCCTGGACACGCAGGAGCGGCGGAAGCTGCTCGGGCAGGCCGCCGCAGCCGGCGATCGCTCGCAACTGGGACCGGAACGGCTGCGCATTCCCACCATCACCGTGGAGCGCGGCCGCACCGACCAAAAGCAGTACCGCATCACCGGCAAGCTGACGGTGATCGGCCATTCCGAGATGGCGACGGTGCGCCTGCGCGGCTGGTTCAAGCCCGACGTGGCGGCGCAAATCAACAAGCACGAGGATGGCTACTACCTGGGCCCCGGCGACGGCGATCCGAAAATCAACGGGGTGCGGGTCCATAGCATAACCAAGCTAAACGACGGAGACGTCATCGAAATCAGCCGCGTGCGCCTCAATTTCGCGTATCGCGATTAACCTTTCGCCGCGCCCTCGGCTACAATTCCGGCATCATGGCAGGGACTTCCACGGGCGGTGCATCGCGTCACGCCTTCACGCTCCTGCGTGAATGGTTGCGGGCGTGGTGGCAGCGGCGGGTTCCCTTTGTCATCAGCGTGGGGCTGACGGCGTTCGCGCTGACGATCTACACACAGACCTTCATCGGCGACCGCCCCACCGCGGTGTTTTCCTTCATCAACCGGCTCGAGTTGGACGCGCTCGACTTGCGCTTTCGCCTGCGGCCGGAGCGCTACACTCATCCTGACCCGCGCATCATCATCGTGGACATAGACCAGCGCTCGCAGGAGGTCCTGGGACGCTGGCCCTTTTCGCGCACCTATTTCGCGCAGATGCTGGACGCGCTGCGCGAGGACGGCGCGAAGGTCGCGGCCTTTGACGTCACCTTCAGCAAGCCGGATGAAACAGCCGCGCCCATCCGGCAGTTGCGGGAGACCGTTCTGCAGCGCCAGAAGCAGGGCGTGCAGACCGACCCGCGCGTGATGGCCGATTTGGACCGGCTGAGCAAGGAATACGACGGGGACCAGCAATTTGCGCGGGCCATTGAGCGATTCGGCAACGTGGTGCTTGGAAACTTTTTCCTGTACTCGGACTACGACCTGAAAGGCGTTGATGACAAGACGCTGGACCGCTACGCGAATATCCTTGCCGATTTTCCGCTTCCTCAGGCGCGCCCGTCCAATCCGCAAACCGGGGAGCGCGACCTGCAGCACCTAATTCAGGGCTTCGGCGAGCCGTACGAGTTGCTGCCAAAGGGAACGCAAGCCAACATCGAAATTCTCAGCGATGCCCTGCGCAAGGCGCACGGGGAAACCGGTTTTTTCAACGTCGAGCCGGACCCCGACGGTGTGGTGAGGCATTCGCTGCTGGTACTTCCCTACGGGCGCACCAACGATTCGAACGCCTGGGATCTGTACGGCTCCCTGGACGTACAGGCTGTGCGCCTGTTTGGAGCTGTGCCCGACCAACAGATGTACCTCGACTTCAGCGAGACGGGAATCACCGCGCTGGAGTTTGGGCCGGACCGCATCATCCATCCAGACGCCATCGGGCGGATGATGATCGACTACGAAGGCGGCATAGGCACTTACGCCTACGTCTCGATTGCGGATGTGGTGCAGCGTAAGTTTCCTGCGGGGACTTTCAAAGGGAAGCTTGTGCTCGTCGGTGCTTCAGCGACGGGCATCGGCGATTTACGCTCCACGCCTTTTGGGGGGATCAACTATCCGGGCGTGGAGATTCACGCCAACGTGATCGACAACATTTTGAACCGGCATTTCCTGGTGCGTGGCGCCAACCAGATTGTCGTGGATCTGCTGGTGATCCTGCTGGTGGGCGTGCCGCTGGGATTGTGGCTGGCGCTGGCGCAGCCGCGGTCGATGCTGTTCGGCTTGCTGCTGCTGGTGCCGTTCGGTTTGGGGGTGTGGTACGCGTTCCTGCACGGCTGGTGGCTGAATTTTATCGTGCCCGCGGGAACGCTGGTGGCCAACGTGGGCTTTGTGGCCATGTATCGCGCGCTGGTCGAGGAGAAGGAGAAGAGGCGGGTGCGCGGGGCGTTCCAGCAGTACTTAAGCCCGGAAGTGATTCGTCGCCTCCTGGAAAATCCCGACCTGGTGAAGCCGCGCAAGACCGAAATTACGGTGATGTTTACGGACGTGCGCGGGTTCACCAGCATTTCGGAAAAGCTGGACGCGCAAGAGTTGGCCGCGCTGCTGAACGAATACTTGACGGAAATGACGCGGATCGTCTTCCGCCATAGCGGTACGCTCGATAAGTACATCGGCGACGCGGTGATGGCGTTCTGGGGCGCGCCATTTGAAGACGGGGCGCACGCCACCGAGGGGTGCCACGCCGCGCTCGAAATGATCGCGCGATTGAGAGAAATGCAGAAAAAATGGCGGGCCGATGGCCGGCCGGTGCTGGACATCGGCGTGGGGTTGTGCACGGGCGTCGCCTCGGTGGGCAATATGGGCTCCGAGCTGCGCTACGGATACACAGCGCTGGGCGACATCGTCAATCTTTCCTCGCGGATTGAGGGACTGAACAAGGAATACGCTACCCACATCCTGCTGAGCGATTCCACCTATGCGGTGGTGGAAGATCCGCTGCTCGTATTTCGAGAGCTCGATCTGATTCGAGTGAAAGGAAAATTGCAGCCGGTCACGCTGTACGAACTCGTCGCGGCACGCGGCACGCCCGAGGGCGACGCGCCAGACCTTGAGGAGCATCTCGAGTTTTTCTCGCAGGGGCGGGCCTGTTACCGTGAACGGCGCTGGCAGGACGCGCAATTCGTCTTCGAAAAATTACTGGAGCGCTGGGCGGAAGACGGCCCGGCGCGCATGTACCTCGAGCGCTGCAAGGAGTACCTGGTCGCCGGCCCGGAGGAAAACTGGGACGGAGTGTACGTGATGACCCACAAGTAGGACAGGCTTCAGCCTGTCGATTCTTGCCCCATTCCATTCCCAGCGCTGCGGCCCGAGAGACAGGCTCAAAGCCTGTCCTGGTCATCCCGGTGGCCAGCGAAAATCGCGCCCGCCCAGCAGGTGCAGGTGCAGATGAAACACGGATTGCCCTGCGCCACTCCCGTTATTGAATACCGTGCGGTACCCGTCGGTGAGCTTGCGCTCCTTGGCAAGTTTTGCCGCGACGAGCTGCAGCTTGCCAAGCATCGCGGTGTCTTCCGTTGTGGCATCGGTCAGCGAGACCAGGTGCTTACGCGGGCAGATGAGGACGTGGATGGGCGCCTGTGGCTGGATGTCTTCGAAGGCGAAAATGTCGTCGTCTTCGTACACCAACTTTGACGGAATCTTTTTTTCGCCGATTTTGCAGAACAGGCAGTCGTCCATGGCGCGCGCTCCAAGACGCAGAATTTGAATCCAGAGTTTACAGTTCAGAGTTGTGAGTTGGAAGTGGTTCTTGGTAGCACAGACTTCAGTCTGTGGGGTTCCATTGGAGCTTGGCTAAGCTGCCGCTGTTTCTTTTGTGGCGCGCGGAACTGCGCTTTCGGACGTGAAGCGGACTCCCAATTTCACGGCTCGTGAACTCTTATGGAAACCCACAGACAAAACGAGCCGCGGCGAGAACCGATATCTGTAGCGCCCGCTTTTCTTTTCAGGCGGGCACTGCGACCGAGCCCCGGATGCCCGCCTGAAAAGAAAGGCGGGCGCTACAAAGCTTCGAGTTTTTCCGCAGCCACTGAAGTCTGTGCTACAGGAATTCTACCGGAGGTCGGCGGGCGGATCGAGGCGCATCACAAAGGTCTGGAAGCCGTCGCTGTTTTTGAGCTGCAGAGCCAGTTGCTGCGCTGCGTCGGGGCTCGCGACGCGCCCCACGCGCACGCGGTAGAAGTGCCCGGTGGGGGTGTCATAGTCCTGGATGAAGATCGGCTGGTAGCGCGCCAGGAGGCTGTCCCGCAGGCGCTCGGCGTTGCTGCGGTCCGTGAAAGCACCGATCTGCACGGTGAACTCGCCAACGGCGGGATTCGGACCGGAAAGCAGCTCGATGCGCACCGGGGCGGTGCCGGTGCCGATCATGTCCAGAGAGACGGCCGCGGCGCGGGCGAGATCGAGGATGCGATCGCCGACGAACGGGCCGCGGTCGATCACGCGGACCTGCACTTCGCGGCCGTTATTGAGATTGGTAACGCGCAGAATGCTCCCAAACGGCAGCGTGCGATGCGCGGCTACGAGCGAATTCATGTCAAAGATTTCGCCGTCCGCCGCGCGCCGGCCGTGAAACGGAATTCCGTACCAGGAGGCGGTGCCCTCTTCGATGAACATGCCGGGAACAAACGGCGCGGTTCGCGTGGGAGGCTGCGGGACGCCCGGCGCATTCGACGAACGGGCCGGCGGCGTGGAAGCGGGCGGAGCGGGTGCAGATTCGGGCCGCGACGGCGCAGGAGGAGCCGGGGGCGCGGTGGCGATCGGGGGACGCCCGGCGCAACCCGCCAGAAAAACGGCCAGTAATAGCAAGAGGAACGAGTGCGAGGGGCGGGGCAACCGCAGCCGCGCGGGAAAACCTTCAGTCACTTCGTGCACCGCCGTCTTTGAGTACCTGCAACGCGCGTACCTGCTCTGTTCTTGTGGCTGACCGGATCGCGTCCGTGCGCGATTCCGGCTATTATAGGCAGGCGAAAATTTTCCAGCAAGGAGACGGCGTGCCGCTTCCCATTCGTTGGCGCTACAAAATCGACCGCTGGCGCAGCCAGCTCGCGGCGATGTTTCACTCCGAGCCGAAACCGCTGCGCCCGCGGCTTTGCCCGGCCTGCGGGACGCTCGTCGGCGCCACAGCCGGCAAGTGCCACCAGTGCGGCGCCAACATGACGTTTTCCTTCGCCGCGGCCAGCAAGTCGCTCGGCCGCTGGATGCCGCAGACTTCGCCGGTGACCTACGCGATGCTGGCGATTTGCTGCGTGATGTATGGGCTGGCGTTTGTTATCACCATGAAGGTATCGGGCGGTGAAGGAGTCGGGGGCGGCATCATGAACCTCGGGGGAGTCGCCAATCAGGTCAACATACGGCTTGGCGAATCGCTGCCTCTTCCCTTCAACCTCGTCCAGCCCTGGCGCTTTGTCACTGCCGTCTTCTTGCACGCGAGCCTCATTCACATCGGCTTCAACATGTGGGTGCTGATGGATATCGGGCCGATGGTCGAGGAATTGTACGGTTCGGCGCGCTATTTGTTCTTGTACGTGGCGACGGGTGTCGCGGGATACATACTGAGTTCCTTCGCGGGGTCCATCCGGCTCCCCGGGGCGGGCGGCTTTAGCGTGGGCGCATCGGGCGCCCTCCTGGGCCTCATCGGCGTTTTGCTCGCTGCCACAACGGGCAGGAAGGGCATGGCCGCGCAGGCTCTGCGCGGCGCGCTAATACGCTGGCTGATCTATATTGCCGTGATGGGTCTTCTCTTTGCCGGAATCGACAACTACGCGCACTTTGGCGGCTTGGCTGCGGGTTACCTTCTCGGCCGGCTGATGCCGGACCGCACGCCCGCGGACGTGAGCGAGCGGCACCGCGCGGATTTGCTCGGTTGGGCGACCGGGATTGCGGTGGCAGTCAGTTTCGGCTTCATGGTTGTGAATTATCTGCAAAGCGCTTAAAGGCGAGTTGAGTAGCACGGCCACTCTTGGTTGTGCACTTTTGAGGCTTGCATGTGGCGCTCCCCGTCCAATTACGATTGCAAAACCCGCACAGCCAAGAGTGGCTGTGCTACTGGGGCTGCTCGTTCAGACGGCGGGCCACCGTGAAGCAATAGTGAAAGCCAGAGAAGACGGTGAAAGCCGCGGTTAGATAGCCAATGATGTTGCGGACCACTTCCAGCCATCCCCAATCCGTCACCGCCAGGAGCACCACCGCAAATACCAGCAGAATTTGCAGCGCCGTGGTGGCTTTGCCGTAAACGCTCGGCGGGAAGGCGCGGTAACCGGACACCACCAGGATCACGGCGGCGGCCGTCAGAAGAATAATGTCGCGGCTGAGGACCAGGGTCGCCAGCCACCAGGTGATCTTGTGGTTCAGCGCCAACACTACAAAGGAAGACGAGAGCAGCAGCTTGTCCGCGATGGGATCGAGATACGCGCCTAGAGCGGTCTTCTGATTGAGCGAGCGCGCCAGAAGCCCGTCCAGCCCGTCGGTCACCCCCGCTATGATCAGAATCGCCAGGGCCACGCCGTACCAGCGATAGTGGATGCTGATAATGAAAAACGGCAAGAATCCCAAGCGGAGGAAGGTGAGCTGATTGGGGACGGTGAAGACGCGGGAATTCATTCTTGAAATTTGTCTCCGGCTAGACGAAGAGCGCGAGGTAATCCCGCAGCGAGCGCCCCACGCGCTGCTCGAACCGGCCGGACAGCGAAGGAATCGATCCGTGCGGCTCGTCCAGCGCGATGCGCTCGATGCGCTGCATCGGGAAAAACAGCGTGGGAAGGCCGACGCGCTCGCCCTCAGGGTCCAGTACCTGCCGGATGAAATCGTCGAAGGAATTCAGGTCGATGCCGCGCAGCGTCACGCCCGCCGGGTTCATGGAGACCAGCGCGCCCCACACCTTTTCCTTGGGCGAGTGCAGGCTCACGATGACGATGGAGTTGGGTTCCACGAAGTCTCCAAACTTGCGCCGCGACCACCAGTAGCACAGGCTTTTAGCCTGTGGGGTTCCATTTGATCTTGGCTAGTGCGTCCAGCCTCTCGAACGCTGTGCAACCGTTTTCCACGACGATTAGTCCGGGCTCATTGACGGAAACCCACAGGCTGAAGCCTGTGCTACTTTAGCGAAATCGTTTTCAAATTTTCGGCGACGATCAGTTTCGGCTCGGTGCGTTTCTGGACGTCCGCCGCCGTAATCCCCGGGGCTACCTCGCGCAGGACCAGACCCTCCGGCGTCACCGCGATCACCGCCAACTCGGTCACGATCAGGTCCACGACTTCCACGCCGGTGAGCGGCAGCGTGCACTTCTTCAAAATTTTCGGCTGGCCGTCCTTGGTGGTGTGCTCCATGGCGATGATCACATAGGGCGAGCTGGCCACCAGGTCCATCGCACCGCCCATGCCCTTGAGCATCTTGCCGGGAATGGCCCAGTTGGCGAGGTTGCCTTTCTCATCGACCTGCAGCGCGCCAAGGACGGTCATGTTGACGTGCGCGCCACGGATCATGCCGAAGGAATCGGAGCTGGAAAAATAACTGGTGCCGGGAATTTCGGTGACCGTTTCCTTGCCCGCGTTGATCAAGTCCGGGTCTTCGTCGCCTTCGAAGGGAAAGGGGCCCACGCCGAGCATGCCGTTTTCCGATTGCAGCACCACTTCCATTCCTTTGGGAATGTAGTTGGCCACTAGGGTGGGCGTGCCGATGCCGAGGTTCACGTAAAAGCCGTCGCGCAGCTCCTGGGCGACGCGCCGGGCGATCAGCTCGCGCTTGGTCTCCTCGGACTGGGCCGCCTTGCCTTCGGAATGGGAAACAACTTGCGTCATGGCCGTTTTCGCACCGTCCTCTTTTCAATCTTTTTCTCGTAATTGGCGCCCTGGAAAATCGCGTTGATGAAAATTCCCGGCGTGTGGATCGACTCGGGCGACAACTCGCCTACCTCGACCAGTTCCTCGACTTCGGCGATCACATGGTCCGCGGCCGTGGCCATCACCGGATTGAAATTGCGCGCCGTCTTGCGATAGACGAGGTTGCCCCAGCGGTCACCCTTCCAGGCCTTGATGAAAGCGAAGTCGCCGCGCAGGCCACGCTCGAGAATATATTTGCGGCCGTTGAATTCACGGGTTTCCTTCCCCTCGGCGATCATGGTGCCCACGCCGGTAGGCGTGTAGAACGCGGGAATGCCCGCGCCGGCCGCGCGCATGCGCTCGGCCAGCGTGCCCTGGGGATTGAGCTCGACTTCCACCTCGCCGCTCAGCACCTGCTGCTCGAAGAGCTTGTTTTCGCCGACATAGCTGGCGATCATTTTTTTGATCTGATGCGTCTGCAGCAGGAGGCCCAGGCCGGCGTCCATGGTGCCGGCATTATTCGAGGCGATAGTCAAATTTCTTGTACCCTTGCGGCGCACCGCGGCGATCAGGTTTTCCGGGACGCCGCAGGTGCCGAACCCTCCGGCAAGAATGACGGCGCCGTCGAAGAGCTTTTCGATCGCCACGTCGGCATTGGCAACACGCTTATCCATCGGGTCCGCTTCTCCCGCCCAGTTTGATGCTTGCGGAAATTCTATGTAACAGTTTACTGCAAATCGCGCAGAATCTTGTAGAGTTCTCCGGCGGCAGAGAATTCTTCCTCCAGGGCGCGTGTGCGCAGTTCGCTGCGCAATTGCTCGAGGGCCTGGATCATCTGGTCCAGCACGCGCTCCAAATTGTCGCTGTTGGTCAGGATAATATCGCGCCACACCGAGTAAGGACTGCCCGCCAGGCGCAGGGCGTCGCGCAGGCCGCGGCCCGCCAGCGTGACCGGCAGGCCGGTTTCGTCCGTCTGGTTGCGAACCACCCCCGCGAGGGCGACCGAAAGAAGCTGTGGCAAGTGCGAGATCACGGCCGCCGCCCGGTCGTGCGCCTCGGCTTCGAGCCATACCGGCTCCGTGTCCAGTTTCGTGATGAGCGCGACGAACGCTGCGACGCGCTGTTCGCGCTCCTTGTCGAGCTTTTCTCGCGCCGAGGGGCGAATCAGCGCATATTTCGAGCCCTGAAACAAATTGGCATCGGCAGCGTCGATTCCCGAGATTTCCTTTCCCGCCATCGGGTGGCCGCCCAGAAAATGCGCGCCGCCCGAATGGAACGATTCTGCCGCGGCTGTGCAGACCGATCGCTTGGTGCTGCAGGCGTCGGTCACCAGCGCGCCCGGCGGAGCCAGGCGCGCGATATCCGGCAGCCATTCGATGGTGTGGCCCACCGGCAGCGCGACGTAGATCAAATCTGCGCCGGCCACGGCGAGAGTGAGGTCGGGAATGCCTTCGTGCACCGCGCCGCGCTCGAGCGCGTGGCGCAGCACGTGCGGCTTGTCCCAGCCGACGACCACCGTATCGGGAAGATGCTTGCGCAGGGCCAGGGCAAACGAGCCGCCGATCAATCCCGTGCCGATGACTGCGACGCGGCGGAAGGTGGCGGCCATGGCTCAGGCGATGATCCGGTCCACGACGGGGGCGATGATGCGCAGCTCGGCCATGAGTTTCTCGAATTGGTCGAAGAAGAGCGACTGCGCGCCATCGGACAGGGCGTGCTCGGGGTCGTTGTGCACTTCGAGGAGCAGACCGTCGGCGCCGGCGGCGACCGCGGCGCGGGCCATGGGGGGAACCTTGTCGCGAATCCCGGTGCCGTGCGACGGGTCGGCCAGGATCGGGAGGTGCGAGAGCTTTTTGATGACGGGAATGGCGGCGATGTCCAGGGTGTTGCGCGTGGCGGTCTCAAACGTGCGGATGCCGCGCTCGCACAGGATCACGTTGTGGTTGCCGCCAGCCATGATGTACTCGGCGCTGAGCAGCAGCTCTTCGATGGTTGCGGACATGCCGCGCTTCAGCAGCACCGGCTTGTTGACGGTTCCGAGCGCGCGGAGCAGAAAATAATTCTGCATGTTGCGCGCGCCGACCTGGAAAATATCCACGCAGGGCAGCATCAACGCGATCTGCGAGGCGTCCATCACCTCGCTGCACACGAGCAGGCCGTTTTTGTCCGCCGCGCTGCGCAACATGGCCAGCGCTTTTTCTCCATGGCCTTGAAAACTGTATGGCGAACTGCGCGGCTTGTAGGCCCCGCCGCGTAGAATTTTCGCGCCGGCCTTAGCCACCCGTTCGGCGATTATGCCGATCTGCTCGGGCGTTTCCACCGAGCAGGGCCCCGCGGCAACGACTACTTCCGTACCACCGATTTCGACGCCGCGCGGCAGCTTGACCACCGTGCCCTGCGGGCGGAAGGCGCGGCTCGCCAGCTTGTAGGGCTGGGTGATGCGCACGACTTCGCGCACACCATCGAGCACTTCGACGTCCCGCGGATCAAAATCCGGAGGAACGCCGATGGCACCCAGTACGGTTTGCGACGCGCCGGTCGAGCGGTGGATGTCGAAGCCCATCGACACGAGGCGGTCGATCACGTGCTGGATCTGTTCTTCCTTCGCGCCTGCTTGCATTACGACTACCATCGTGCTCCCTTTGCTCCGATTGTTCCCACGCCGCGGAAAAAATACCTCGGGCGCCGCACCCTTGTGGTTTTCAAGGGTGCGGGTTTTTCGCTCCTCTTGGTAATTTCCAGACCGCGTTGGTCCGGGTGGGAACCCGCACCCTTCACAGAAAGCGTGAAGGGTGCGGCACCCGGTTTCAGTCCAGCACTAAGACTTTGTTCCGCGGCCCGTTAGCCTGTGCTACTTAGATTCCCTTTTTGCCATCGCCGCCGTGCATGACCGCGCGCTCTACCGAGCGCGCCTCATCCAGAATGCGCTCGAACAGGCGGCGAATCGCGGCGTCCGGCAGCGGCCCGGGATTGGCGTTCACCACGCCGTCGAGCACTTGCTTCTCGCGGTCCGGCTGGTACAGCGCCTCGCCGCTCGTTTGCTTGATGCGCCCGATTTCCACCACGCAGCGCGAGCGCTCGTTCAGCAGCTCGACCAGGCGGCGATCAATCTCGTCAATTTTGCTGCGCCAGTCTTCGACGGTCTTCTCGGGCACGCTCTTGTCGGGGACGCTCATGGCTGGGACTCCCGCCGGCTCATCCCGGCCACCGCCGCGCCCTTCAGCAGTTTCACACGCGCGGCAAGAGCCGCGGCCGCCGCTTCCACGCTCCCGGCGCGCTCGATCTCTTCCACCAAAGCCGAACCAACCACGGCAGCGTCCGCCAAGCCGCCGAGGAGCGAAACATGCCCGGGCAGCGAAATGCCGAAGCCGATGGCAATAGGCAGCGCGGTGAAGCGGCGCACGCGGCGCGCCAGGGCCGGCAGTTCCTCGGCGAGCTGATCCTTCGCGCCGGTCACGCCGGTGCGCGAGATCACGTATAGAAAGCCGCTAGTCGCTTTTGCGATGAGCGCGAGGCGCTCGTCGGTGGAAGTGGGCGCAGCCAGGAAAATCGTGTCCAGGCCGCGCGAGGATATGGCCGCACGGTAGTCGTTCGCCTCCTCCGGGGTGAGGTCGGTGATAAGCACGCCGTCGGCGCCCGCCGCTTTAGCTGCGTCCGCGAATTTTTCGAGGCCCATTTGCAAGACCGGATTGAAATAGCTGAACAAGACCAGCGGCACCTGGGTCTTGGCGCGCAGCGATTTTACCAGCGACAGCACCCCGGCAAGAGTCGTTCCGCTCCGCAGCGCTCGCTCGCTGGCGCGCTGGATCACCGGGCCGTCCGCTACGGGATCGCTGAAGGGCACGCCCAGCTCGATCACATCGGCGCCCGCTTCCGCCAGGGCGAGGACGAACTGCTCGGTGGCGGCGAGGCTCGGGTCGCCCGCGGTGAGATAGGCGACGAGGCCCATCTGGCCTGCGCGGCGCAGCTCGGCAAAGCGCTGTGTGATGCGCGAGGGATTGGTCATGGTTGTGGTCGCATGGGCCATGGTAGCCGGGGTAGCACAGGCTTTCAGCCTGTGGGGTTCCATTTGATCTTGGCTAGCGCGCGCAGCCTGGGCACATTGATGGAAACCCACCCACAGGCTGAAGCCTGTGCTACAAGTGCTATAAATAGCGCGACAAAATTTCCATGTCCTTGTCGCCGCGCCCCGAGAGATTCACGATCACGATCTGTTCGCGGGACATTTTCGGCGCGCGCTCGATCAGCTCCGCGAGTGCGTGCGCTGATTCCAGCGCGGGAATGATTCCTTCCATCCGCGCCAGGGTTCGCGCTGCGGCCACCGCGGCGTCATCGCTCACGGCCGTGTATTCGGCACGATGCCGGTCGGCCAGCCAGGCATGCTCGGGGCCAATCGCAGGGTAATCCAGGCCGGCGGAGACGGAATGCGTCGTCGCGATCTGGCCGTCGGGCGTCTGCAAAACATAGGAATACGTGCCTTGCAACACGCCGGGGCGCGCGCCCGAATATCCCAGCGCGGCGGCCATGCGCGAGGCGTGCTCTCCCAGCGACGTGCCGCGACCGCCCGCTTCCACGCCGAGCAGTTTCACATCCGGGTCGTCCAAAAACGCGTGGAACAGGCCAATGGCGTTCGATCCGCCGCCGACGCAGGCCACCAGTAGATCGGGCAGGCGGCCTTCGACATCGAGAATCTGCTCGCGCGCCTCCACGCCGATCACGCGGTGAAAATCGCGCACCATCATCGGGTAGGGGTGCGCGCCCAGCACCGAACCGAGCAGATAGTGCGTGGTGCGCACGTTCGTCACCCAGTCGCGCATGGCCTCGTTGATTGCGTCCTTGAGGGTGCGGGTGCCGGAATTGACGCCCACGACCTCCGCGCCGAGCAAGCGCATGCGGAAGACGTTGAGGCGCTGCCGCTCCATGTCGTCAACGCCCATGTACACGACGCATTCGAGGCCGAGGCGCGCCGCCACCGTCGCCGTGGCCACGCCGTGCTGCCCTGCGCCGGTTTCCGCGATGACGCGGCGCTTGCCCATGCGCACGGCGAGCAAGCCCTGCCCGAGGCAGTTGTTGATTTTGTGCGCGCCGGTGTGCAGCAGGTCTTCGCGCTTGATGTAGATGCGCGGGCCGGCGAGGTGCTTGGTCAGCCGCGAGGCGAATTGCAGTGGCGTGGGCCGCCCGGCAAAATTCTTGAGCAGGAAGTCCAACTCGCGCTGGAAGGCAACGTCTTTGCGCGCTTCGTCATAGGCGCGCTCGAGCTCTTCGAGCGGCGCCACCAGCGTTTCCGGAACGTAGCGCCCCCCGTACGGGCCGAAGCGGCCTCGGGCGTCCGGCCAGGTTTGTGTCGCAGTAGCAGCCACAGCATTTCCTTGTTGCGCCCGCCTTTCTTTTCAGGCGGGCATTTCGGTGTCGTCCAGCATGTCGGTTGCGGCCTCGTTGAGGTCGCAGTGCCCGCCTGAAAAGAAAGGCGGGCGCTACATGCGGGCCGATTTATCGCGGGCCGATTTACGGTCGCGCCGACTCGACGGCTGCGAACAGCGCGCGCAGCTTCGCGGGATCCTTGCGCCCGGGCCGCGCTTCCACGCCGCTGGCCACATCGACCGCGTACGGCTCTGCGGCGCGAATGGCGTCGGCGATATTTTCCGGCGTCAGGCCACCCGCCAAGATGATGCGCGCGTAACGCCGAGTGCTTCGCGCCAAACTCCAATCCAGCGTTCGGCCGGTGCCCCCGTGCAAGCCGCGCGCGAAGCCGTCGAGCAGAATCGCGTCGGCGGCGCGATACTTCCGCAGCGACGCCGGCCGGAAGCCCCGCTTCACGGTCACCGCCTTGATGACGCGGCGCTTTCGCGCCAATTCGGCCACTTCGCGCGGCGATTCCGCGCCGTGAAGCTGCACCGCTCCGAGGCGCACCGCGCGTGCCATCGCGTCCACCACCAGCGGCGGCCAATTCACAAACACGCCCACAGCTTCCACGAACGGCGGCAAGCGCCGGATGATGCTCCACGCCTCCGCGGGGCTGATGGACCGCGGGCTGGGCGGATAAAAATTGAAACCGAGCGCGGAAGCCCCCAGGTCGATGGATAAGCGCGCGTCGTCCCAGGTGGTGATCCCGCAGATTTTAACACGAGTCGCCATGGGCCTACGCGCGCAGCAGGGCCGCGAGCGCCACGGCCGGGTCGGATTTAGCCATCAGGTGCTCGCCGATGAGGAAAGCGTCAAATCCCGCCTGCCGCAGGCGCGCCAGATCGGCATGGGAGCGCAGGCCGGATTCGCAGACGGCTACGCACTCGTCGGGGATGACCTGGATCAGCTCCATCGACGTTTCGAGGCGCACCTCGAGCGTGCGCAGATCGCGATTGTTCACACCCAGGAGGCGCGCGCCCACCGCGAGCGCCCGGTCGAGTTCCTCGCGCGTGTGCACTTCCACCAGCGGCTCCATGCCCAGTTCCCGGCCCAGGGCGAGCAGCTCGCCGAGCAGCGTGTCGCCGAGCGCCGCCACGATCAGCAAGAACGAATCCGCGTCCGTCGCCCGCGCTTCCCAGACCTGCCACGGATCGACGATGAAATCCTTGCGCAACACAGGCAAGCCCACCGCCGCGCGCGCATCGCGCATGTATTTTAAATCGCCCTGAAAGAATTCCTCCTCGGTGAGCACCGAAAGAGCTGCCGCCCCTGCCGTCTCAAATCCTTTTGCCAGCTTCACGGGGTCGAAATCGGCGCGAATCAGCCCGGCGGAAGGCGACGCCTTCTTGAGCTCGGCGATCACATTCAGGGAATCGCGGGTCAGCGCGGCGGAGAAGTCGCGCACCGGCTTGGCGTGTTTCGCGCCGAAGCGCAGCGCCGTCTCCGGGACGGTCTTCTTGCGATGCGCGATCGCGGCACGGCGCGCCCTGATGATGCGGTCGAGCACGGTCATGGATTTGGTTTCAGCCCCCATCAATGCGTCCCCACACGGAATACGGAGGAAAGCGGAAACAATCATGCTAACGTCGGGCCGTGGGGGAGTCAATGAGGCAGGAACGCTCCGGCAGTGTGCCCACGAGCACGTAGATTTCAGGCCCGATGAGCCTACAATAGAGGGTAGAAGCCATGCTGAAAATCAAGCGCATCTACGATGAGCGCGAAAAGGATGACGGATTTCGTGTGCTGGTGGACCGCCTGTGGCCGCGAGGGGTTTCCAAGGAGAAGGCGCATCTGGATCTGTGGCTCAAGGAAATTGCGCCCACGGACGCTCTGCGCAAATGGTTTGGGCACGACCCCAAGCGCTGGGTCGGATTCGCGACCAAATACAAAAAAGAACTGGCCGCGCGGAAAGAGCTGGTACAGCAGATCAAGAAGCTTGAGGCGGATCACCGCAGCGTCACGCTGCTCTATGCCGCGCACGACGCGTCGCACAACCAGGCGGTGGTGCTGCAGCAGGTTCTGAAGGGCTCGCGGGCCAAGTAAGCCGATGGACCAGCTCACGGTTCTCGAGCGCGAAATCATCAGTTGCCGCAAATGCCCGCGATTGGTGGCGTACCGCGAGGAAGTTGCACGCACCAAGCGACGCGCCTATCGCGATTGGACGTACTGGGGTCGGCCGGTGCCGGCGTTCGGCGATCCTCGGGCGAGGCTCGTGATTATCGGCCTTGCGCCCGCGGCGCATGGCGCCAACCGCACGGGGCGCGTGTTTACCGGTGACCGCTCGGGAGATTTTCTGTACGAGCAGCTGTACCGCGCGGGATTCGCCAATCAGCCGCAGTCGAAGCGCGCCGATGACGGCCTGGTCCTCAAAGACGCGCTGATTTCCGCGGCGGTTCGCTGCGCGCCGCCCGCCAACAAGCCTCTGCCGGAAGAAATCCGCAATTGCCTGCCGTATCTCGAGCGGGAGCTGGAGTTGGTGCGCCCGCGGGCTGTGCTGGCGCTGGGCGGCATCGCGCTCAACACGTATCTCGATTTGCTGAAACGCCAGGGTCGGATTCCGTCGCGCGCTGCCTATCCGTTTTCGCACGGCGCGAGCTTCGTCCTGCCGGGCGACCTGCCACACCTCTTCGCCGCCTATCATCCCAGCCAGCAAAATACCCAAACGGGACGATTGACGCCCGCCATGTTCGCCCGCGTGCTGAAGAATATTCGAAAATTTCTGGGGGATTGAGGTAGCACAGACTTCAGTCTGTGGGGTTCCATCAGATCTTGGCAGGGATGTCGACTTTGGCTGACGCGCGCGGACCGAGTTTGTTTGCGGAAACCCACAGGCTGGAAGCCCTCCTGCGGGACGGGTACGCCTGTGCTGCAAGGAAAAAGCAGATCCCGAACCCACTCGCGAAGACGCGAGTGAGTTCGGGATGACAGGGTTGGAGGTTTCCCGCCAGGGTCGCCAGGGTAAAGTTTCTCCGCAGCGTGTGGAAGCCTCTGCTACTCGGGACCTCAGTCTGCGGGCGCACTCATCTCTTCGGTGCCGTGGAACGTGCCGTGGCCGATGCGCTTGGCCAAGCGATCGAAGGCGAGATAGACGACAGGCGTGGTGAAGAGCGTCAGCGCCTGGCTGAAGATCAATCCGCCGACAATGGCGATGCCCAACGGCTTGCGCAACTCCGCTCCGGTGCCGCCGCCGAGGGCCAGGGGCAAGCCGCCCAGCATGGCGGCCATGGTAGTCATCAGAATCGGCCGAAAACGCAGCAGGCAGGCCTGATAGATCGCGTCCACGGGATTCTTGCCGCCCTTGCGCTCGGCCTCCAGCGCAAAGTCGATCATCATGATGGCGTTCTTCTGCACGATACCTATCAGCAGGATGATTCCTATTAAAGCGATGATGCTGAAATCGTTGTGCGTGATCAGCAAAGCGAGCAGAGCCCCGATTCCCGCCGAGGGCAGCGTCGAAAGAATCGTGATCGGATGAATGTAACTCTCATAGAGCACGCCAAGCACGATGTACACGGTGACCAGCGCGGCCAGCACCAGAATCGGCTCATTGGCCAGCGCCGCCTGGAAAGCCTGCGCGGTTCCCTGGAATCCAGCGTGGATGCTGGCCGGGAAGCCAAGTTCCTGCTGTGCCTGCTTGATGGCGTCCACGGCCTGGCCCAGCGACGCGCCGGGCGTCAAGTTGAACGACAGCGTAACCACCGGGAATTGTCCCTGGTGGTTCACGGAGATGGGAGCATTTTCCGAGGAGTACGTGGTGAAAGCGCTGAGCGGGACCTGCGTGCCGTTCGAGGAGTGCACGTAGATGAGCTTGAGCGCGTCGGGATTCTGCTGGAACGCCGGATTCACTTCCAGCACCACGTGGTACTGGTTCAGCTGCGTAAAAATGGTGGAGACCTGGCGCTGCCCGAAGGCGTCGTACAAGGTGTCGTCGATGGCCTGCGGCAGAATGCCCAGCCGCGAGGCGGTGTCGCGGTCAATCACCAGGGTCGCCTGCGTGCCGCGCTCCTGCTGGTCGGTGGCCAGATCGGCGAGCTGCGGCAGGTTGCGCAGCTTTTCGACCAGCCTGGGCACCCACACGGCCAGCTCCTCGGCGTTGGCGTCCTCCATGGTGTACTGGAATTGCGTGCGGCTGATGCGGTCTTCCACGGTCAGGTCCTGCACCGGTTGCAGGTAAAGAGTAATCCCTTTGACGTCACTCAACTTCGACTGCAGGCGTCGAATAATCGTCTCCGCATCGTCGGCTCGCTCTTCGCGTGGCTTCAAGTTGATTTGAATGCGCCCGCTGTTGGGCAGCATATTCACACCGTCCACGCCGATGAAGGACGAGAGGCTGACCACGTCGGGATCCTTCAGGATCACTTTAGCCAGGGCCTGCTGGCGCTCGGCCATGGCCGGGAAAGAAATGGTGGCCGGGGCTTCGGAGATGCCCAGGAGCACGCCGGTATCCTGCACCGGGAAAAAGCCCTTGGGGACAATCAAAAACAAAAAGATGGTAAGGGCCAGCGTGCCGACCGTCACCACCAGGGTGGCCGGCTGGTGCTTCAGAACAAAGCGCAGGATCGTCGCGTATTGCTCGATGATCCAGTTCAGAGAATTTTCGGAAGCCCGGTAGAACCAGCTCTTGTCGGACTCCTTCTGATGGCGCAGGATTTTCGAGCACATCATCGGCGTAAGCGTCAGCGACACCACGGCCGAAACAAGAATGGTGACGCTCAAGGTGACGGCAAATTCGCGGAACAACCGGCCCACGACGTCCTGCATGAAGAGGAGCGGGATCAGCACGGCGATCAGTGAAACGGTGAGCGAGAGAATCGTGAAGCCGATCTGCTCGGAGCCTTTGAGCGCAGCCTGGAAAGGAGGGTCACCCTCCTCAATGTAGCGGGAGATATTCTCGATCATCACGATGGCGTCATCGACCACGAACCCGGTCGAAATGGTCAGCGCCATGAGCGACAAGTTGTCCAGGCTGTAGCCCAGCAGATACATCACGCCAAACGTGCCCACCAGTGACAATGGCACGGCCACGCTGGGAATGGCGGTGGCCGCCAGGCTGCGGAGGAACAGGAAGATAACCATCACCACCAGGGCCACGGTCAGCATCAGCTCGAATTGCACGTCCGACACCGAGGCGCGAATGGTGGTGGTGCGGTCGGTCAAAATATAAAGCTGGACCGAGGACGGCAGCGAGGCCTTGAGCTGCGGCAAGAGGTTCTTGATGCGGTCCACCACGTTGATGATGTTGGCGCCCGGCTGGCGTTGAATGTTCACGACCACGGCCGGGCTATCGTTGCGCCAGGCCGCCAGCTTCACGTTTTCCGCGCTGTCCACCACCGTGGCCACATCCATGATGCGCACGGGGCCGCCGTTTTTATAGGCGACCACGATGGGCTTATAGGAATCGGCGGTCATCAGCTGATCGTTGGCCCAAATGGTGAACGCCTGCTGCGAGCTGTCCAGGTTACCCTTGGCCTGATTGACGTTGGCTTGCCCGAGCGCCGAGCGCAGATCCTCGAGGCTCAGGCCGTAGGACGCCAAGGCCGTCGGGTTGGCCTGAATGCGCACGGACGGCTTCTGTCCCCCGCTGATGCTCACGAGGCCAACGCCCGGCAACTGCGCAATCTTTTGCGAGAGGATCGTGTCCGCCATGTCCTCCAGTTTGGTCAGGGGCAGCGTGTTGGAGGAAAGCGCCAGCGTCAGCACCGGCGTATCCGCCGGGTTGGTCTTGCTGTAGATTGGCGGGTTGGGAAGATTCGTGGGCAAGTAGGTGGTCGCAGCGTTGATCGCGGCCTGCACCTGCTGCTCCGCCACATCGATATTCAGATCGAGAACAAATTGCAGCGTGATGAGAGACGCCCCGAAGGAGCTCGTCGAGGTCATCTGATTCAGGCCCGGCACCTGCCCGAACTGCCGCTCGAGCGGCGTGGTCACCGACGAAGCCATCACCGAGGGGCTCGCACCGGGATAAAACGTCAGTACCTGGATGGTCGGATAATCCACCTGCGGCAACGCGGAAACGGGAAGCTGCCGGTAGGCCACCGCCCCGGCCAGCAAAATCGCGGCCATCAGCAGCGACGTCGCTATGGGGCGGATAATAAATGGCCGGGATGGATTCATCAGCTGGGCTTTCCCTGGGTTTTGCTCTTCGGAGCCGCGGATTTACCGGCTGGGTTTGCGGAAGATTTTTCGGAAGCCGGAGCGCCGCCGGAGTTTCCGCCCGGGGAATTCGGCGCCGCCTCATGCACTTCGACCGGAGTGCCATCCTGCAAGCGCTCCTGGCCGTCCACCACCACCTGATCTCCCACCGAGACGCCGGAGGCAATCAGGGCGACGTTTCCCTGCTCCATGTCGACTTTGATCGGCTGCAGGCTGGCCTTGCCGGATTTCACCGCATAGACGTAGGTACCCTGCGTGCCGCTCTGTACCGCCGCCAGAGGCACCACCACGGCGGATTTGCGCACGGCCAGCATCAGGCGCGTGTTCACGAACTGGTTCGGCCAGAGCGATAGATCGCGATTTTCAAACGAAGCCTTGAAGCGGACCGTCCCGGTCGTCGGGTCGATCTGGTTGTCCACAGTCAAGAGCTTGCCCTCGGCCAGCTTGGTCTGATCGTCGCGGCTGTACGCCACCACACCCAGCTCTTCGCCCTTCATGTGCTGGAGGACTTCCGGAAGATTGTCTTCCGGAAGGGTGAAAATATCCGCGATCGGCTGCACCTGGGTGATGACCACCAGGCCGTTGGTATCCGTGGCGTGGACGATGTTACCTTGATCGACCAGCCGTAGCCCAACGCGCCCGCTCAGCGGCGCGGTAATTTTGCAATACACCAGTTGCAGCTTTTCGTTGTCGATTTGCGCCTGGTCAGCACGGACCGCGCCTTCCAGCTGGGCCACCAGGGCGTTCTGCGTGTCCGTCTGCTGCGAAGAGATTACGCCCTCTTTGGTGAGCTGGTCGTAACGCTTGAAATCGAGGCGCGCGTTATCAAGCTGCGCCTTGTCGCGCAGGAGCTGCCCTTCCATTTGCTCCAGGGCCACCTGAAAGGGCCGCGGATCGATTTCCGCCAGCAGGTCGCCCTCGTGCACGAACTGCCCTTCCGTGAAATTGACTTTTTGCAGCTCGCCGTCAACGCGGCTTTTCACCGTCACCGTGTTGAACGCCGTCACCGTGCCGAGTCCAGTCAGATAATAGGGAACGTCCTGCCGCACGGCGGGAGCCACGGCCACGGAAACGGGGGCGAGGGAAGCGGCCTTGGCGCCGGGCGCCGGAGCGGCCTTGCTTTCGGCCGAAGGCCGCGTTTTGTAATAGTAGTACGCGCCACCGGCCACGATCAGGAGCAGCAGGAACCACACCCAGCCGCTTTTCTTCGGCTTGGCGGATTCCTGCGCCAGCGGGGTGCGTTGGGACGAGTTTCCCGGATCGTCTTGCAGCGATGGATGAGGAATAGCCATATTTATCCTGTCAGCTTGTATGAATCAGCCCGACGCCTATGTTTCATGGACGTACCGCGCGCAGCCCCGGTTACGCCGCGGCCCAAATGGCAGCGGTCCGGGAGACAAAAACGACCCTTGGCGCCAGGGCTGGCCTATGCCCCCAGATGCCCTGATGCCCACGGCGCCGGCAGCCGATTTCGCGGAGGTCAATTATATAACATTCGCCGCGAAGCGCCGCCAGGGAAGATGGGCCGGCTGGCCCCCTTGGCCGGGCTGTGTTCTGCCGCCGGGGCCACGGCTGGAATTCGCAATTTCGGACAAGCGTTCGGGGAGGCCGCAGTTCTAATATCGGACCGTGACTGAGGCCGGCAAAGCCGTTCAGAAGCAATTCCACCGCGCGCAGATCGGCCGCGCGCAGCGCTTCATCCGCGTGCACATGAACCGCCCCCTAACCCTAGGCCAGATCGCCCGCGAGGCCGGCGCTTCGCCCTTCCACTTTGCGCGGATTTTTCTAGCCTACACGGGGGAAACGCCGTTCGATTTCCTGCGGCGAGTCCGCCTCATCAGCGCCGTGGGCATGCTGCAGGAAGATGCGGAAGGCTCGATCACGGAGATCGCGCTGAGCGTGGGTTATGAGACGCCCTCGGCGTTCAACAAGGTCTTCAAGAAAAAGATGGGGCTGAGCCCCGGCGAATTTCGCGAGCTGGAAAAAGAGAAGCAGTATGACCTGGTCTGGTCCCTCAGCCAGCCGTCGGAAACGGAGGAGATCCACATGAAAATCAACCTGAGCGCAAAGCATGACGTGGTCTCACGCCCCGCTCTGCACTACGTTTTCTTGCAGAAAACCGGCCCCTACAGCGAAATCGCTCCCGCCACATGGGGCGAGTTCTTCCGCTTGCAAGGAGGCGCCCTTCGCCCGGAAGAAATCCGCGGAGTTCTGGGCCTGAGCACCGTCGACAAGGACAAGAACGGTGAGGAAGCCATGATCTACCAGGCAGGATTCGCCGTCGCGGCCAGACCCGCGGCGGTCCCGAAAGGCCTTCAATACAGAGAAATCAAAGCCGGCAAATACGCGCGCTTCCTGCTCACCGGGCCGTATTCGCAGATGTCGGCCGGCTTCGGCCAGGTATTTCGCAACTTGTCCGAAAATTCCGTGGCCCTACGAGGAGACTACTGCGTGGAAAATTACCTCAACGACCCGAGGAACACGCCGGAAGAACAGTTGCTGACCGAGATTCTGGTCCCTGTGCTCTGAAGTGTGGCGATGGTTTAGCGATACCGGGATTCGAACCCGGATTTTGGCCTTGAGAGGGCCGGGTAGGATCGAGCTTTTCATCGGCTTTTTGCTAGTCGTTCAGAAAATATGTACCAGATTTGCAGATAGTGGTTCAGTTTGAATTTCAAACTGAACCACTACCGATTTGTACCGGTCAGCCCCGATTCTTTTTTGGCGTGGTACAATGGCCGAGCTCGTGGCGATATGGTGTAAGGGTTAGCACAGCGCCCTCTCAAGGCGCAGATCCGGGTTCGAATCCCGGTATCGCTACCAACAAGGCGGAGCGAATCCCCGGCAACAAACTGTACCCCGATTCCGGCCGTCGAAGTCGTAACCAGGATCCTCCGATTTTGGCTGTACTGTACAATTTAAACTACTGATTGAATAGAATCGCCTCTCTGCGCCCGGCAAACTCCAATTGAATGATTTGATTCTCGAGGATTTTGACTTCCGACGAGGCAGCCTTGTTCGTGAGGTGCGTCCAGTGGCACTGAACTCTAGCAACCACTTTGCCATCCTGTACGATTTGGAGCTGGGATTGGCCCTCTTCCGCTCTAAACAGATAGTTTCCAGGCTCAATTTGAGCATTTCCGATTGTCGTGGGTTCATGAATTTCCCGCGAAAATGAGTCAGAATGGGCCGCCCAAACGGGCAGTGTGATGAGCGAAAACGCTAAGGCAGCGAGATATTTTCCCCCATTCAAATGCAATGGACCGACACCTGATTGGAATTTATTCTTTGCAATCTTCATCTTCATTTTCATTTTCTCCCGAGAAGTGTAGGGACTTGGTGGTACCGCCTGTTCGTCTCCTGTCCGGAGAGATTGCGCGAGTTTCTGGTTCGAGGATGACGTCACCTAACGCGGCGGGGGAATGAAATTGCCGATCCAACGAAACCGAAGCTTGCGGACGCCCCCTCCTCACCCCGGGCAGGTTAACTGTCTTTGTTATTTGCGGCGGTCAACGTGTGATTCGGCCGTGACAGTAATCTCAACTTCAGCTCCCTTTTTGAGCCGCACATCATCCCCATGCTCGTCAGTCAGCACATTTTCAATACGGAGATCTCGATACCCGCGGTCGGCCCCGTCGACGGCAATCTGAGCTTTTTCGGGTTGCTTCGGGCCCGGAGACGAGACAATTCGGCTGACTGTTCCGGGCATGGTGGCACTGGGATGTTCTGGAATTCGCCCAGCATCTAGATTTAGCTCCGCTATTCTTGCCGACCTGGCCATGCGCGGCTTCGCCATCTCCAGCCTGATGCCGGCACGCGTCTCGCGGTCAGTTTCTCTCGTACGTTTCTTATCCACCATAGATTCACCATCTCATTGAGATCGAGGAAATTAATCTTCGACAAATCCCAGTTCAAAGGGCCCCGACCCGCGTCCAGAGGGTCATCCGCACTATTTTCCGAGTATTTTCTCCACCTGGCCGATTTTCTTTTGGACCTTCCCGCCGATCTTTTCGTCCTGGCCTTCGGCTTCCAAGTCGGGATTGTTCGTCACCTGTCCTGCCTTCTCCTTAACCTTACCCTTCACTTCGTGAACCTTGCCTGCCACCTCATCCTTTGTACTTGTCTTCATGCTTGTTACCTCCTTCGATAAGAATATGAATTCCGGTGCGCGGCTGGATGCCCTGCGGCTTCACCGAGCACTGCGAATTGCATGCTCCACGACTCCCATGCGCTCGGCCCAAATTTGGGAGTTGCTCACTTGTGATCTCGTGGGCGCTCTTGACGCCAGGAGGCGCTAGTTTCCGCGATAACGACGGTATCCCCATCCCCCGCCGCCGAGCAAAAACACTACGAAAAGAACGATCAAGATGGTTTCCACGTCTCTTCCTCAATTCTCGAAGGAATCCGGTTCGTCGTACTTCCTCCGGAGCCAACATCATAAATGAGACGAAACTGGATATCTGTTCACATCGGGACACATTCCTGGATTGTTTGCTTTTTCTGTAGCGCGAAAGTTGCTCGCGCCGGTAGAGATCGAGGATCTAGCGATGGCTACTTTGCGCGAACGCAAAAGAGGTTCGTTACTCGTGTAAGATGACGCTCAAGAGGGAGGTATTGATGTGCAGCCCGCCGTTGTACTTGATGAAGCCCAGCTTCCTGAATTTATTCATGAAAAAATTGACTCGGGAGCGAGTTGTCCCGATCATTTCTGCCAGCATCTCTTGCGATACTTTGGGAAGCATTTTTTGCGGCTGGTCTTCCTTGCCGTAGCGAGCGAGAAGCAGAAGAGTGCGGGCCAGCCGTTTCTCGCTGGAATTAAAGAGCTGATCGATCAAATCCTGTTCGATTCGGATGTTCCGCGAAAGCATATAAGTCATGAAGCGATCGGAGAACGCATGCTCAGCGTGGATCACGCGAATCATCTCTTGTTTTTCAATGACCAGCAATGTCGCGGGTGTGATTGCGGTCGCCGTCCCCATCCGAGCAGTTTGACCTGCCAAGCACCCCTCACCAAAAAAGTCGCCGGGTGCAAGCATCGCCACGACCGCTTCTTTGCCGACCTCATTGACAACGGACAGCTTTATCCCGCCTTTTTGAATGTACAAAACACTAGTTGCGGGATCGCCTTGCGCATAGACCTTCTGTGATTTTCGATACTCCACAATTCTTCTCGCCAAGCCGGCTGAATCAAGGAATGCTTTGGCGTTGAAGGTCAGAGGTTTTTTGAATCCGATCTTGCTTAAATTCGAGGTTGCTTTCATAGCGCTACCGCTTCAATCTACCTACTTCTTCGAAAGTTCGCCCTTGAAACGACTTTCAACATTTTCGCGGCTCAGCGGGTTTCCTGCTTTGGCCAATACGACCGAATAGACGACTTCGCTGCTCGCAACCTGCGCCGTGATAAACGCCCCGTCCTCCGGCAGTTCTTGGTAGATGAATTTCACTTTCCTGCCGTCTTCAAGGGTCTTGATCCACTCTTCGTCCGGCATTTTCGCTTCCAGCCTCACCGACAGCTCTATAGGTGCCGCAGTCTTTCCGCGATGTCAACATAAGCTGTGGATTCTATTCCAGGCGGAAAGGCTTTGTCGGTCACGTGCCGGACACTGACCGGAAAGGCGTATTATCGGAGGCCGAGCTCACTGTCGAACTGCTGGATGACCCCGTAGCATTCACAAGCCGAGGCTTCCAGTTTTTTGCGGTTAACAATCTTCACCCCGCCGCGTACGTATTCTATGCTCTTGCGCTTCTGCAGATTGGCGGCAGCGTAGCTTACCGTTGGCCGATTCGTCCCCAACATTGTAGCGAGGAAGTCATGGGTGATGGCTACCATGGCAGAGTCGACTCTGTCCTGAGCCATCAGCAACCACCGCGCCAGACGCTGTTCGATATGATGCAGACGGTTGCATGCAACCGTCTGTGCAACCTGCATGCCTTGTACTACTGCGTAGCGGCTTAGCGTCATTTGAAGCCGCGGAGTGGATTTCAATATGCCCGGCATTGCATCAGCCTTTACCTTGAATCCGTCCGTGGAAATTATTACGATCTCGCGCAACGGGCTTCTGGTGAGACCGACTACCGTCGGTATCCCTGCAACTCCTTCGCTTCCAACCACCCCTGCCTCCACCGTCTTGCCGTCCTTTGTGGCGACCAAAAGAGAAATCAAACCTGCATTGGGAAAATGGGCGAACTTCACCTTTTCATTCGGTTCGTGAAGAGTGTAGTGACGAGGCAAAGCTAGATATTCCAGGTAGGGGCGTATAGTGCGGTATTCCTGGTCCGGAATCGAAAGAAGGATCTTGTTGCTCACCGATTTTCCGGAATCATTTGTCCGCGAGCCCAGACGCCCGTCCGGCAAGACTTTCCTCCTCACTAGCACCCTTCGTGGTACTGGGATTTATTCGTCGAAAGCGGGTCATGGGTCACACTCCCGCGGGCCGGACTGTAGCTCTTGAGAAGCTTGCTTGTCGGTCACGTGCCGGACACTGACGGGATAGGCGTATTATCGGAGGCCGAGCTCACTGTCGAACTGCTGGATGACCCCGTAGCATTCACAAGCCGAGGCTTCCAGTTTTTTGCGGTTAACAATCTTCACAGCGCCGCGTATATATTCTATGCTCTTCCGCTTCTGCAAAATGGCGGCGGCTTGGCTTACCGTTGGCCGATTCGTCCCCAGCATTGTAGCGAGGAAGTCATGAGTCATGGCTACCATGGCAGAGTCGACTCTGTCCTGGGCCATCAGCAACCACCGCGCCAAACGCTGCTCGATACGATGCAGCCGGTTACACGCGACCGTCTGCGCAACTTGCATTCCTCGAAGTACTGCGTAACGACTCAGCATCATTTGGAGATGGGGCGTTGATTTCAAAATGACCTGTAATGCGCCGGCACCCACCCGGAACGCATCGGCATCCACTTGCACGATCTCACGAACTGGGCTTCTGGTCAGGCCGACAGCAATGGCTACGCCCGCAACCCCTTCGTGGCCAACCACGCCCGCTTCAACGGTTCGTCCATCCTGCATCGGTACAATGAGGGAAATCAGGCCTTTATTAAGAAAATAGAGAAACTGTAGTTTGTCGCTCGGTTCGTGAAGCGTTAAGTGGCTTGGCAATTCGCGATATTCTAAGTAGGGACGGACTACCCGGTATTCGCTGTTTGGAATCCACAAAAGGATCTTATTGTTTACCGGTTTCCCGGCAGCGTTTGTTCTTTCGCCCCGCAACAGGGCTGGGCTTTTCATCGCCACAAGCTGTACCTATCGTCCTTCCACAATCCTCGACTCGGATGTTTCGTATCCGTCCTGAGGATTCAGCGGTTACGGCGAGATCCTAGCGGCTCCGCAGGGCTTTGCGCAAAGATTGGTGCACTTCTAATCCCCCGTCGTAGTTAATGAATCCCTGCTTTCTGAATTGATTCATGAACAGATTCACTCGCGGGCGCGTGGTGCCGACCATTTCCGCCAGAACCTGATGACTTACGATGGGGATCTCGACGACGGATGGGCCTCTTCTATCTAAGTGTGCTATTTGCAAAAGCACGCGTGCAAGACGTTGCTTGGCAGAAGAAGTCAGTAACTCTGAAACATGATTTTTGTACTTCTGAACGCTGGACAGCAAATAGGCCACCAACGCATTTGATGCTTTATTCCCTTTGCGAAGCATTTGGAGCATCTTTCTTTTCTGAATAGTACGGATTGAGCTAGCGGTCAGTGCGACGGCCGTCGATACGCGAAGAGGATAGCCTGCGAGGCAAAGCTCGCCGAAGAAATCACCCGGCCCGAGGATGGCAGTAACTGCCGATGGTTGCTGTTTCGTTTGGCTGCTGAGCCGCACTCCTCCTCTTTGAATGTAAAAGAGCGTGTCGGCAGGCGCACCCTGCTTATAGATATTCTGTTTGTCCCGGTAGCGCGAGACCTTGCCGCCAAGACTGGCTCCCGAAGAGAAACCGCCAAGGTGGGAACCTTTTTGCTTCGCGCTCTTCATAATTCGCTCCAATCCAATCACAGCGGTTCGTGACGTGACGGACTCTCAGTGGCTGCACGTCAGTTCGCCGCTGATCTCTCGAGAGCCGCTCTATCCGTAAGCGCTAGATTGCTGCCGTTCCATTCAATCAGTCCCTTTTTCTTGAACTGTGACAGAAGTCGAGTCACGGTCTCTCGCGAGGTCCCGATGACCTGAGCGATTTCCTCGTGAGTCAAACTGAACCGGGGAACGGCCTGATCATGAAATGAGCGATTTCTTTCATACCAATCGAGAAGAAAAATCGCAAGCTTTTGGCTTGCAGGTTGTGAGAGGCCCATCGCGCGAAGTCCCGCAGTTGCAGTGCAGTACGACTTGCCCAGTTGCATCGCCACCTGCACTGCAAATTCACCGTAGTCCCGCATAAGACGGACCAAATCGCTTCGTTCGACAAAGCCTATCTGCGTCGGTTGGATGGTCTCTGCCCACGCCTCGTAGGGTTCGCCTGACACCGCCCCAGCTAAACCGAGTATCTCTCCCGCATCCGCAAACCTCAGGATGAAGATCTTTCCATCCGCCGATAACGTGAAGAGCTTTACCCTGCCTGAGTAAAGTATAAATGCCCCGCGGGATGGTTGACCTTCAACAAATAAGGCCGCGCCCTTTTGGAGGGAGACGGGAATCGCAAATGCCGCGAGCACGTTTACGACTTCCGAAGAAATGTTGTCGCTCTTCCTGCGTGCTCGAAAAGGCTGCTTGTAGCAATTCGTGACAATCTCCAGCTCCCGGGTTGCTAGCATACAAGCCCCTCCTGAGAACTCGCCGTCTAACATTCAAATGACATCCCGTCACTGTTCATCGGAGTTATGAAAACGTTTGCTGCCTCGGGCCCAGAGGGCTTCTCGCTTGGCACAATTGCGCCGCCGCCAAATTGCATATCTACTCCGACCTGCCCGTCTGTAAGGGCGATGGCTTGTCAGGTGCATGCACGTCTGGGGCTTTCCCCGCTAACTTCATGGACTTTCGATAGGATTCTTGCGACCACTGAAGGGCCTGGTAGGCGCATTCAAGTGCCTGTTCGGAATGCTCGCGTCCGGTTTGGTGATCTTCTTTCCCGTGGTGCGCTGCGGCGACTCGGTGCGCGTGCGCGGCGAGTTGGTGGAATTCGGCAGCCCTTTGGTGCGAGTCATTTGGCATAGCACCCCCGTCCTGACTAGCCTGTTGAGGCTACAACCATCCCGCGCGCCCAAACTGTTCAATATTGGACAGTCCGTGGTGGGGCTACGGCGTACAGCTCGCGGCTCTTCGAATCCTCGAATGGGAATCTTGGCTCAGGGCAAGGAGATGAACGGTGTGGAAGCCGGCCCTATGTGTGCGCATTAGAACAGACTGCGAGCCAAAGTATGGGTAATTTGGACTTGAGCGGTTTCGCCCTTTCTGGGGAGACGTATTCGAATCCGACGAGCAGCCGTGAAACGGTAGCTCGCAGGGGGATCTGTGAAGAATCAATGTGATATTCAGGACGCGACAGTTGCAACCAGCAGTACAGGCTCGACGCTGGCCTACTTGATAGCCGGACTAGGGATCGGTGCCGCGATGAGTTTACTCTTGGCCCCAAAATCTGGAGCCGAGACTCGCCAGTGGATTGCGAACAGGTGCTTGGATGGCGTAGATACAGCCAATAAATCGGTTCGGCACACTCGCAGGCAAGTGAGGAACGCGATTGATCAGGGCCAGAACAAAATCGGCGAAGCGATAGGGGCAGCTCGAGAATCGATCGGCAAGTCCTAGGCAGCCCCACGACTACGTCCCCCGCAAGAAGAGTAGCCAGTTTCGCATTATGCAGTTTTTCTTGACAGCTTGTATTCTCTGATGCGGATGCCTGATGGCTCGCGGCTGATGGAGAAATTGGCGCTGTAAATTGAAGTTAGTTGCTCTTGGCATCTGGCATATCGCCAACAACCTCAAACCACATATCGTCTTCCACGACATCGGAAGCGCTCTCGCTGAAGTCAGAAACCATTTTGAGCAAATCGGTTCGTGTACCGCCAAGTCCCTGGGCGCCGAGGGCGCCTTCAACCGAGATCGCGCACCTGACTTCGTTCCAGGTTGCGAGCCGGTCCACTCCAATGTAGCTTCCAATGTCTACGGGCTTCATGACAGAGCCTCCGAGGCCCAGGTTGCAGTATTCGAAATGCAATCCGTCCAAGTGCCACGATAGACGGCATCGGAATGTCTTGTCTGTTCCAATGAGCACATAGCGCATATTTGTTTTTGTTCTTGGCGGCTAACTTTCGTGAAAGCGATCTTGCTGACGAAGTCAGCTCTCGTGGAGCCTTCGGTTTCACTCAAAATGATTCGGTCGAATGATTCTGAAGGAGGATGGTTGTGTCCTAAACGGTACAGATATCGTGTCTCGAAGAGTTCACAGTACTACGTGACGCTGCATTTCAAGGGGCGCACATCACAAATTCATTGAGACCTAGGAGGCACCAATGTTCGGATATGGGTTACTCGGAACCATCGTGATTATCTGCTTGATCGTTTGGATCGTAAAGAGAGTGTTGTGAGTGCTCCTCTGTAAAACCAGACACCTCGTTTTCGTATGAGCCGACACAATTGGCCCCTTTACGAAACACATACGCGGAAGGTGCCGTGACCGCAGTGAGAGACTTAATGGGGGACGAAATCAATTACCGAGCCTATGCGCCAAAGCCCATTTCTCGCTGCGCGGCGGATCAGAAGACTACCCACCAGCGCCACTATGAAGGCCCAGCAGAACCCGGGTTTCGAGATCGATCCGGCTCAGATAGCCAAAACGCCTCCAACCGGCCTGAAATGGCGGGGATTCTCTTCATGCGGACCCGGCAACAAATCGCGTGGTCAGTCCTCTTGTTCCTGATAGCGGCGGTAGCTCGCGGTTCAGCTCAGACGGAGAGTCCGACCTCGACAGAAAATATTATCGCCCGGATGACTCAGGCCGAGCAGGACAATCATGCCCATTTTCAATCCTATGTCGTCACGCGGGACTACAAATTATTTGACAAGGCGGCGACCGTCCCGGCCTCCGAGGTGGTCGCAGACTTAACATTCGTCCCGCCATACCTCAAGAGCTATGCCATCCGATACACGCATGGCAACAGCATGGGAGAAAGCATCGTCCGCCGAATGCTGGAAGCCGAGATGGCGTTTGCGAAAGATTCAGGCTCAACCGACATCTCGAAGAGCAACTACGATTTCCAGTTCATTCACGACGAGGACAAGAATGGACAGCACTGCTATGTGCTCGCGTTGCTTCCGCGGCGCAGAGCCAAGAACCTGCTGCGCGGCAGCATTTGGGTTGATACAAACACGTACCTAATTCACCGCGTCGAGGGCGAACCTGTAAAAAGTTCCTCATGGTGGCTGAGGAATGTGCGGATAGCTCTTCAGTTCGGCTATATCGGAGAGATGTGGACGCAGACATCCTCGGAAAGCACAGCCGATGTACGAATTGTCGGCCAATTCAAAATGATTTCGCGAGATGTGAGTTACCAGATCGACCAGCCCTCTCCTCAGCGCTCGTCGGACCAATCAGCCTTCTTCCCCGGCACACAATCCGAAGCTCCCAGCCAAGTCTCTCAGTAACGTATGGTGCCGCGGGGACGTTTGCTCCAAAGGTAGAAGAGGGCCCGAACTATCCTCGCTTCAACCCGGAATCCCAAGTCGTCGAGCTTTCCAAGCGGAACGCGTACATTTTGTTCCCCGACGCGCACGCGAGCTGATCTAAGTGTGCCGGCTGCAGCTACGGAATCACATCCCAGAGCGGGAATGTGTCGAAATGAACAGATTTCGCCATTCTAAGCTCCTAATATCGGCGCGTACGGAGTGATGTCGAGAAATTTGACGTCAAGAGATTTTTGACGAAAGATGACTTTGCTAGCTCTCGGAAGAGAAGCGAGGAGATTCAAAATGTTTGGGATAATCGCAGGGGTTTTGATCGTTCTTTGGCTGCTTGGGTATTTCGCATTTCACGTTACCACTGGATTGATTCACATTGTCCTCGTTGTGGGTTTGGTGCTCCTCGTCGTCCATTTCTTGACAGGCAGAAGTGCCGTAGCGTAAAGCGTCGACAGCGTCGGGGAGTCTGGGCCCATCCTGATGTGTTGTGGTGGCAGTCCGCGCGAATGTAACTTACAACGATAAGAATCTTACGGCGTGGTCGGAGGGGCTCGTTCCCCAATTCACGTGCCATTCGGATAGTGTGCGCGGAACGGCACCGCGAGTGGGAAATCGCAGACTTTGGTTGTGGCAGAACAGATGCTGAAATATCGAACTCTCATTCGAAAACTGGCGGCGCGATTTTACGATGCATTTGTCGCTGCGCGGGGCAACCGAGCGGCCCGTGTTGTCTTTCGGGTTCTCGCTGGAATTGCGTTGATCCCGATAGCCTTCGCAGTTTTCACCGCTTTCTACGTCAACTTTAATCGTACCGACCTACCCGATCTGGAAGGATTTATTCGGTTCGAGCCCCCGGCGATAGGCCACATTTACGATGCCAACGGTCACGTCCTGATCGAACTGGGACGGGAACGTCGGGACATCATTCGATATCAGGAAATTCCCGACATCGTGCGCGAAGCCATACTGTCGGTGGAGGATAAACATTTTTTCTCGCATTCAGGAGTGGATTACTCCGTCTTCCTTCGGTTGCTGGCGAAGACCAACCTTCGAGGCTTGGTCGCGCATTTCACCCCTTTTGGTCGTAAAGACGCTTCCAACCGCCCACGCGTGTTCCCGCAAGGTGGTTCGACGATCACCCAGCAACTCGTGCGCGGATACTTCCTGCAAGGGCTTTCCAGCTCAAAAGACAGCAGCTTGCCACAGCACGCGGGCATATTTCCCCATGTCCTAGCCATCGTCATCGGAGTGCCTGGCACCAATAAATATCTTTTGAAAATAGAGGGAATCCGTCTTTCCTTGTGGATTGAGGAAGAGATGCGGAAACGGTATGGGTCTAAACGCCGGGCTAAGGAAGAGATCTTTGAGCGCTATGCGAGCTTCGTCTACCTTGGGAATGGCCGATATGGCTTTGCGGCAGCCTCCGATTATTACTTTCACAAGCCTATAGAATCGTTCACCGTGGAAGACGCCGACAAGGCAGCGGTGCTGGCTGGTATTACAAAGTCGCCTGGCGAATATGCTCCGAGCGTCGAAAACTTGCAAAAACCCACGCGCCGGAGAAATGAGACTTTAAATCTCATGGTGGCGAATCACTTTCTAGCTGTGGGAGTGGCTCGGCGCCTCGAGCTGCAGCCCATTCGGTTGGCGGCGCGCTCCACACAACCGGTCGTCGAAGCGCCGGCCGCAGTGGAGACGGCTCTCGAGGAATTCAAACGAATCGGCTCCAACCTTGGCTCCGGGTTCGGAATCGATCAGCTCCTCGAAGGCCACGTCCAGGTTTATTCGACGGTTGACGACCGTATTCAACACATCGTAAACGCGGCGCTGGAGAATGGCCTGAGGGTCTATGAAAAACGCCATCCCAGAAGCACGGGGCTGACTCAAGGTTCCGTGGTCGTTCTTCGAAATCGCGATTCCTCTGTCCTTGCCGAGACAGGCGGCCGTGAAGTGTACAAAGGCCGGGATACCACGTACAGCGACTATAATCGTGTAACTCAATCGAAGCGCCAGCCAGGGTCCGCCATGAAACCCATTGTCTACCTGGCGGCATTTCGACAAGGTGCGCTCAATCTGGATACCCTCGTACCGGACGAACCCATATCAGTCGCCGTATCGCGAGACCGCCCCGTGAAGTGGATCGCCAATTATGACAATCAATTCAAAGGCCTGATGCCGGCGCGGCAAGCCCTTGCCGAGTCGAGAAACGCAGTGGCTGTCTGGATGGTTCAACAGATCGGGATTGATACACTCTTGCAAACAGCGAAAGACGTGGGTATTCAAACCAAGTTGCAGCGGTACGACACCACGGCCCTCGGCGCCTCCGAAGTTACCTTACTGGAGCTCGCAAATGCCTACCGGCAAATGGCCGGCGGAATGCCAGGAGAAACTCACATCATTGACAATATTGAGCGCAGGCGGGGAGAGGTTATCTATGCTTATCAGGCGCCCTGCTGTTTGGCGAGTGGCAGTGAATTTGGATTGTCCATGATTCAAGAAGGGCTGCGCGGAGTCGTGCGCATACCCTCTGGCACCGCTCACGCGCTCGACTCACCCGCTTTTTCGATCCCCGTAATGGGCAAGACCGGCACGACAAACAACTACCGGGACGCCCTTTTTATCGGATCCACCTATGGGCCCAATGGAATTACCGTAGCAGTGCGCATCGGCTTTGATGACAATCGTTCGTTGGGCGCTGGGGAATCCGGTGCTCTGGCTGCGCTCCCGGTGTTCCGGGAAATTATGCTGAAGGTCTACCAGGAAAACCTGGCCGGTCCCGCGCCGCATTTTCCCGCAGAAATGGAAGAAAACATTGATGCCTATCTGAAGGGAGAGGTCAAACCAAAAGACACGTCAGGGCTCGTGAATACACTCGGCGTGGCGAAAGCTTATGATGACGCAATCGAAGACTGTTCCTCGAGGCCGGGCCTCTCTGCATTCCGATGCGCGCCGTCCGGCGATCAGCGATACCCGATCTATCCAAGCAAGAATGAGAGAGGTGGATTGACTTTCAGGAATGAATGAAACTTCACGCTTCAAATTGGATCAATAAAGTTAGGCGCCCAGACGACTTTCTAGGAAAGCGGTCAGGTGTGGCGTTCGCGTTCGACTCAGTTCTGAAACACTCTGCTTACGCTTGGGCGCTAACGTCCTTCTTGATCCAATCTTTGGCAATCATCACAAAGCCTGTACTCTCCTGTGCCGCCGTAGCGTTCCCACGCGGTAGTGTCCCAGCCCAGAGGACAGGCATTATTATCGTGGTGGACGCGGTGTTGAAGTGCTTTTTGGTTCTCGTTGGCTGAGTGGAATTCAGGTATCTTCGACATTGAATTACTCTCCCGATAGGCTTTCTGAGGGGCATATGGCTTTGCGATCTCGTTCTTTCGTATCGCGCTAATGCCTGTTCGCGTACAGGAGGCAACTGCCCGTCACCACAGTAATCACAGAAAAGACGTACGGCTGTCCCGTTGTGAACACTTTCGGATTTCGATTTGACGTTCGAATCCGCGCGATTGTAGAACCAGCCTTCTTTGGGGATCGGGAGAGGCAAGTGCCCGTCGCTTGTCTCGTCATTCAGACTGTTAAGTCCGCCTCCAATCCACAGATCATTGGTTCGCAACCAAGACATCAATGCAACCACGAATAGCTGATCCTTCCAAGTGTTCTAAATCAGACAGACAACAAGAGCCCTCATAGCTGAAACTCTCGCACAGGCTAATTTGCGGCCGGGTTTCCGACATCAATGGTTTAGGTTGGTGCGCTGTCACGGCCGCGTCCCACCTAAGGGAGCAAAGAACATGAAGAGATACCAATTCGTGTATCTGTTGATTTTGATAGGTGCGTTCGCAATTTTTTCACCAGAGGCGATAGCCCAGGTGGCTTCTGCTGATGCGTTCCCGTCAACAGACACAGCCGCGGTCCCGCCGTCCTCAACACCATACGACCCGATTTCCATCCTCGCTTACAAGCGCCCGACTGAAAGACAAAAACTGCGCCTCTTTGAATTCGATGCGTTTGGCCCTTACGCGTTTGCGAGAGCCGTGTTGTCGGGGGGATACCAGCAAGCGAGTAACGCACCCCCGGATTGGGGAGGTGGAGCGAAACCCTTTGCCGAGCGCGTGGCAAGCAACTTCGGCATCGAGCTTGTGACCAAGACAACGCGTTATGGAATGGCGGAAATTCTTCACGAAGACGCGGCCTATTACCCTTGCGGGTGCACAGGTTTCTTACACCGCGTCCGCCATGCGGTTGTTTCCACCGTTACGGCGCGCCATGGCCAAGACGGTCATACTACCTTCTCCGTCTCAGGCTTGGTTTCACCATACGCCGGCACGATGACGGCACTCGCATGGTACCCACCGCGCTACGGCGTTAAGGACGGCTTCCGGATGGGCAATTACAACCTGGCGATTGTCGCGGTTGAGAACCTGGCTCTTGAATTCGTTTACGGAGGGCCGCATTCGATGTTCAGGCACATCGGCACTTTTAAAGCACCGGGAGGGACCACGCCTGATCAAAAGCCGTAAGTGAGAATCGGCCCACGCTCGATTATTCCCGAGCTGAATCTCTCCGGTAACTAGATTCGCGATTTGCACTCGGGAGTGAATGGAATTGGATCGCCGTTTCTTGATTGCCGAAACCGAACCTAAATTGTGGCAACTATGGAAGCAACTTCTACTTCGTCCGGGACAATGATCAACCGCTCGCTCGAGTGGTTTGGTGACCTGGGGGGCTTTTCCTGGAAGGTGATCTGCGCCGCTTTTGCAAGGCCGTTTGAACTCCGCGAGATTTTCCGGCAATTCGATGAGATGGGATCGAAATCGTTCCCACTGGTGGCCCTCGCCGGCGCCGCCATTGGCACCGTCCTTGCGCTTGAGAGCCGCAGCAGCCTGGTGCGCTTCGGGGCGAAGTCCATGCTTCCTGCCGCCATCGTTTACTCGATCGTCCACGAGATGGGACCGATCGTTACCGGATTGGTGATTGCCGGGCGAGTGGGAGCGGGCATTGGCGCCGAGCTCGGATCGATGAAAGTAACCGAGCAAATCGATGCCATGGAGGCCTCAGCCGTAAATCCCTATAAACTGCTGGCTTTCACGCGCGTCCTGGCTTGCATCGTGGTTCTGCCATTGCTGACGCTGGTGACGGACTTCTGTGGCGTATTCGCAGGGTGGATAGCGGTGGCCTTAACCGACCCGATTTCCTTCCGTCACTTTTTGGACAAAGGGCTTTCGGGCGTGAGCTTCAGCGATTTTCTTGCACCAACATTCCGAACCTGCGCTTTCGGTCTGATCATCGGTTTGGTGGCCTGTTTTCAAGGAATGCGCACGACGGGTGGCACCGAGGGAGTTGGGCGTTCGGCAACGAGTTCCGTGGTGTTGTCCTCCCTGCTTGTGATCTTGGCAGACGTCGTCCTGGTGAAATTGATCCTTATTTTCTTTCCATGAAGCACTTCATTGCAGTAGCGGATTCGGATAGCAAGCAGCCAGACCGCGTTCAAGGCGAGCCGGTCTTGGTGCTGCGAGATGTCGATAAATCGTTTGGCGCGCAACGTGTTTTGGACGGAATCAACTTAACAGTGCCTCGCGGTGAAACGCTTGCCGTGCTCGGCCGGAGCGGCACAGGGAAGAGCGTCTTGTTGAAGTTGATCATCGGACTCGAAAATATGGATTCCGGTTCAATATCTATTCAAGGGCAGGAGATTGCGGGCCTCGACCTGACTGGGATGAACCGATTGCGGATCAAAATGGGCTTCTTATTTCAAAGTGCGGCGCTCTACGACTCGCTGACCGTGGAGCAGAATGTTGCGTTTCCCCTGGAGCGGCATACGAAGATGTCGGCGTCCGAACGCAGCGCCCGAGTGAAGGAGTTGCTGAGTAGCGTTGGGATGGAACAGGATCTCAAAAAATTGCCGAGTGATATTTCGGGAGGTATGCAAAAACGCGTGGGCCTGGCCCGCGCGCTGGCGCTGCGGCCGGAAATTCTCCTTCTCGATGAGCCCACAGCCGGACTCGACCCGGTCACCTCCGGCGAAATCGACGATCTAGTTCTGAAGCTGCAGGAAGAACACGGCCTGACGTCCATCATCGTCACGCACGATCTTCAGAGTGCAAAGACCATTGCTGACAGCGTGGCATTGCTGGACAAAGGAAGAGTGTTGATGGAAGGCAGCTTTCAGGAGCTGGCCGAAAGTAATGTTGCTATTGTTCGGGAATTCTTCAAGAGGGATTCGTAAGGAGCAATTATGTCGAGAGCGGCGCGGTTGGGAGCCTTTTTAATCGCGGCACTGACGATCCTGGTCTCAGGAATCTTCATCATTGGCGGAAGGCAATATCTGTTTTCCTCGACGTATCGGCTGAATACGCATTTTGGCAGCGTCGTTGGCCTGGACCCCGGGGCGGACGTTCGGGTAGGCGGCGTGCACAGCGGGTCCGTTCGCAGCGTGGAGTTGCCGAGCAAACCCACGGATAAGATCACGGTATGGATGGACCTCGACAGATCGACTCACAAGATCATTAAGCAAGACTCGATAGCCACGATCGCAACCGAGGGGCTCCTTGGCAATGAGTATGTCGCGATATCGTTTGGATCTGCTACTGGAACAGACGTCGTCGATGGAGGAACAATTGGCAGTGAGCCACCGCTCGAAATGTCGGTCCTCTTCAAGAAGGCGAGCCTCATCCTGGACAGCAGTCAGGCAGCACTCGCGAACGTCACGAAAGTAACCGCCAATCTGAGTTCAGTCAGTTCCAAAATTAACGAGGGTCAGGGCACGATCGGAGCGCTGATCAACGACAAGAAAATCTACACCCAACTGGACCAGACGACGGCTGGATTGCGAGACACCGTGATCAAAGCTCAGTCAGGAGTCACCGATTTTCAGGAAAACATGGAGGCGCTCAAGAAGAATTTCCTGCTCCGCGGGTATTTCAAAAATCGCGGTTACGAGAACTCTGCCGACTTGGCGAAAAACGGAATCACAAATCTTCCCCATGCAGAGCCGATGAAGACATTCACATTCGAAGCAAAGCAGCTCTTCGACAACGTGGATACCGCGAAACCCAAGAACCAGAAATCATTGCGCCCTGCGGGCCAGTTTCTCGCCGACAATGAATTCGGGATGGCGGTTGTCGTTGTTTCAACGAGCATGGCTGGAGACAGTCAGAAGGACGTCGTGTTGACTGAGGCGCGGGCTATGGTCGTCCGTGACTACCTCGTTGAGAATTTCGGCTTTGATGATGCGGAAGTCAAGACTTTGGGACTCGGCAAAAAGAATGGAACCGATGCGGCCAGCTGGGGAACGATCGACATTCTTATTTATCCCCCTGATACACAAGCTTCCACCGGCTCGCAGTCCATCACGGATCGGCAGTAAGATCCGAAAGCCGAAACAATATCGATGGGTATGTAATTCAACGCCGAACGAATCAAGTCCCTCCTACGCTCAGAACTGGAATCTGCGTTGAGCGAATAATTGCGTAAGCGTGCGTCCGCAGGGACACGCCGTAAGGACGGCACCCACTCACCAGCAAGTCCGCCTTCGCCTGCTTCGCTGCCTGGCTCAGCACCGCCGGCACGTCACCGCTGCCGATAGACACGTCCGCCGTTATTCCCATTTCGCGTTGGATGTCTGCGATATGCCGAGCGGCATCGCTGACAAGCGCGGTTTTCCACTTCGGGTTGACGTAGTCCCCACCCGGCCCCCAAAAGTCGACGCTGGCAGTGACATCGGCGAGCGTAAGGCTGGCGCCAAACTCGGCCGCCATCTCCTTCGCCCACGATACTGTCTTGCGAACATGCGGGCTGAAATCGACCGCGCACACCACGTTGCGAATCACAAAATTCTGCGGCGACGATTGTTCAACGTGGCCGCAGGTCCAAAGCGGGCACTCGCTCCCCCCTAGAGCTTTCGGCGCCACTGAGCCCAGAAGAAACTGGTCGAACGTGAAACCATAGGACGGCATCATGGTCAGGTCAGTTTTTTCCCGCTGAGCCGTTTGCACGATTGCCTGGGCCGGGTTGCCCTTCGCCAGCACCCGTCGAATGCTCAGGCCATCGAGCTCCCGTCCGAGAGTCTGGCCCTGCTTTTCTTGCGCTCTTCTGATGATCTCCTCGAGCAAATCCCAACTGGCCAGTCCGGCGCCGCCCTCCGGGACACCAGCAGCATGACTCCTGGGCGTCACAGTGTGCAGCATCACGATCTCTGCGTGGAAATGATGAGCCAGCGCAGCAGCTTGATGAATCACACACAGCGACGTATTTGGGTAATCAACCGGGAGAAGAATCTTTTTAATATCCAGCATTTGGCACCAGCCGGACACTCAACGTGCCCATAGTCATCTTCGTTCGCTACATCGCGGCTGAAGCCGCGACCCTCAAGAACGATTTAATGCGATATCTTCTCACCATCGAACCTTGGTTTCACGGCGCTTTGCTAGTCAGTTGCGCCGGCGATGGCAGTTGCGAGGCGTCCCAGCCTCCGCCGAGCGTCTGAATCAAACCCTCGCTGGCGGTCATCTGCTGAATTCGGAGAGTGACCGCCGTTTGCTGATTGGAAAGCAATACGGTTTGTGCAGTAATCACATTCAGATATGGATCGAGTCCTAAATCGTAGCGATCCGTGGCCGTCGCGAGGGTATTCGCCGCCGATTTGACCGCGGCGTCCTGCAACTGAATCTCTTGAGACAAGATCCGAAGCGATGCGAGGTTGTCTTCAACTTGTTGAAAAGCCGTGAGCACGGCCTGGCGGTAGTTCGCCACCGTCTCATCGTATTGGGCTCTGTATTGCTCGACCGTGGCCCGGCGTAACCCCGCATCGAAAATAGTTTCCGCTGCCGCTGCGCCAACCGAATAGAAGCGGCTGGGCCAGGTGAACCAAGCGGCGAAGGAAGAGCTCTCGAGTCCCGCCGCCGCGCTCAACGTAACCGTCGGAAAATATGCCGCTCTTGCGATGCCAATCTGTGCGTTCGCTTGCGCGACCAGGCGCTCCGCTGCGGCGATGTCAGGGCGCCGCTCAAGCAACTGGGACGGAACGCCCAACGGAATTGCCGGGGGACTTGTAGTAAGAGGTTCGACCGGGATTGAAAATGTCGATGCGGGTTGGCCGGTCAGCATCGCGATGGCGTGCTCAAACTCCGCCCGTTCGATGCCGAGAGCGACGTCCTGTGCTTGCGTGGATTCGAGCTGCGTTTCAGCCTGCTGCACGGCTTCTTCATTGTCGAGGCCGGTGTCATATAAAGCCTTCGTCAGATCGAGAGACTTCTGATAAGCAACTACCGTCGAATCCAATAACTGCTTGAGCGTGTCCTGTCCGCGAAGCTGAAAGTAATCCGCGGCAAGGTCGGCCTGCACCGTGAGGCGGGTATTCTCGAGATCCGCCGCAGTGGACTGCGCTCCGTAGGCAGCCGCCCTCACCGTGTTTCGGATACGCCCGAACAAGTCGGGTTGCCAGGTCGCGTCGAACGGGAGGGAGTAGTCGGTAAAGGTGGTGGACTTCGAGGAAGATGTGGAACCTGCCGCTGAGCCAGAAGCGCCCGCCGACGTCCGTTGTTCCGTAATGGACGGGTTGGTCGTTACCGTGGGGAAAAGCTGCGATCGAGCTTCCTTAACCAATGCGCGCGCTGCAAAAAAACTCGCCGCGGCAGATGCAATGGTTTGATTTGAGATATTCACCTTCTCTTCCAGCGCGTTCAACTCGGAATCATTGAAAATCTCCCACCATTTACCGCGAATGGCATCGTCTTGCGGCTGCGCGACTTTCCAACCATCGGTATTCTTATAATCGGCGGGAGTGAGTTCCTTGTATGCCGCAGGAGTGTCTGCGGAGGGTGTGTGATACTTTGGCCCGACCGTGCACCCTACCAGCAGGCAAGATGTCGCAGCGAGACACAGTGCGGTCCTACGATAAAAGGCAGTCATAATTCTGTGTGCCCCATGACGGCTCCAATTAGTCCGCTGCGCTCGGGGTTGGCCCAGTCCCGTGGTAGAGGACGTCTGGGCGCTTTCCCCGCATGCGCAGACGAAGCCGGTCAAACGTCAAATAGACGACCGGAGTTGTATACAGCGTGAGCATTTGGCTCAAGATCAAGCCTCCTACAATGGTGATGCCCAGAGGCCGGCGTAGCTCGTAGCCAGTGCCCGTCCCCAGCGCCAGCGGCAGAGCGCCCAATAATGCGGCCATCGTCGTCATCAGGATCGGACGAAAGCGCAGCATGCAAGCTTCAAAAATCGAGTCGTGCGGACTCTTTCCCTCCTGGCGCTCCTCCTGAAGGGCGAAATCAATCATCATGATGGCGTTCTTTTTTACGATTCCGATCAGCAGCACGATGCCAATGATGGAGATGACGTTCAGATCTTCTTTAAAGAGCATCAGGGCAAGCATCGCACCGACGCTCGCCGAGGGCAGGGTGGAGATGATCGTCAGCGGATGGACCAGGCTTTCGTACAAAATTCCGAGAACGATATAAACCGCCAGCAGCGCCGTAAGAATCAGCAGGGGCTCTGTTCCAAGAGATTGCTGGTAGGCGAGCAGCGTGCCGGCAAAGAAACCTTGCATCGTGGAGGGCGTGCCGAGCTGCTTTTGCATCTGGTCGATGCTCAATGTCGCCTGGCTCAAGGATACGTTCGGCGCGAGGTTAAAGGAGAGAGTGACCGAAGGAAACAATCCCGTATGGTTGATGGCGAGTGGGGTCGTGTTCGCCTGAGCCTTGGCCACTGTGAGAAGCGGAATGCTGCTCTTGCTTTCCGCCGTGTGGAGGTAGATGTCCTTTAGCCCTTCCGGAGTTTGCCAATACTGGGGCGCAACTTCCAGCACGACGTAATACTGATTTAACGGTGTGTAGATGATGGACACTTCCGATTGTCCGAATGCGCCGTACAGCGTCGAATCCAGCGACTGTGCGGTAAAGCCCAGCTTTGCCGCAGTGACGCGATCGTAGTTTAGCAACTCATCAAGGCCGCCATCTTGTTGGTCGGCGCTAACGTCCTGCAGGCCCGGCAAGCGCTTCATTTGATCCAGTATTTTCGGTCCCCACGTCGAAAGATCCTGCACATTATCGGTCTGGATTGTGTACTGATACATTGCGTTCGAGGACCTGCCTCCGATGCGCAGATCTTGAACAGCTTGCAGAAACGCGGAAGCTACAGGCAGGCGATTCAATTGGGGTCGAAGGCGGTTAATGATCTGATCGGCGCTGGCATTGCGCCCCGCCAGCGGCTTGAGCGCAATGTACAGGCTTCCGGTATTTGTGGCCCCGTTGCCACCGGTAAACGCAATTACATTCGCGACCGCGGGGTCGTTCTTGATCACGGCGCCGACCTTCTGAATGGAGTCATCCATCGCCGGGAAAGATGAATCCTGCGGCCCACGTACTGCTCCGGTGATCGCCCCGGTATCCTCCTCTGGAAAAAAGCCCTTGGGTATCTTGACGATGAGAACCACATTGAGAGCTATGGTGATGAACAGGACGATGAGGGTTGGAATCGGATTGTCCAGCACCCAGTGCAGGCTGCTGCGATACAAAGAGAGCACCCAATCAAAAAACTTTTCGCTCGCCATGTACATGCGGCCGTGCTTTTCCCCGCGCTCGTCCCTTAACAGGTAGGCGCACATCATTGGCGTCGTGGTCAGTGAGACGGCCATGGACACGACAATGGATGTCGAGAGCGTAACGGCAAACTCACGAAAGAGACGCCCGACGATTCCGCCCATCAAGAGTAGCGGGATAAATACGGCGATCAGGGAGATGCTGATCGTGAACACGGTGAAGCCGATCTCCTCCGCACCCTTCAGCGCCGCGGCTAAGGGTTTCATGCCGTTTTCGAGATGGCGCGAGATGTTTTCCATCACCACGATGGCATCATCGACGACAAAGCCGGTGGAGATGGTCATGGCCATCAGCGAAAGATTGTCAATGCTATATCCGAACAGGTACATCACGGCGAACGTGCCAACCAACGAGACGGGCACTGCGATGCCCGGAATAAGTGTGGCGCGGCCGTTGCGCAAGAACACGAACACCACCAGGATGACCAAGCCGATGGAAATCAGCAGCGTCCTCTCGACATCACTCACGGACGCGCGAATGGTTGTGGTGCGGTCAAGAACGATGGTCGTATCGATGCCGAGCGGAACGGTTGCCTGGATCACAGGAAGTTGCTCGCGGATGCGGTCGACGGTTTGAATGATGTTGGCGCCGGGCTGGCGGAAGATGATGACTGTAACCGAGCGCTTGCCGTTTAAATACCCGGCAGCGCGGACGTTCTGCACCGAGTCTGTGACCTGGGCCACATCGGCCAGGTGGATTGCCGCGCCGTGGTTATACCCGACGATGAGCGGCTTGTAATCCACGGCGTGAGAGATCTGGTCGTTGGCAATGATGTCCGCGGTCACAATGCCATCTGTGATCTGGCCTTTGGCAAGGTCAGAGTTCTGCAGGCTTAGCACGGACTGCAAGCTTGCGATCGTAAGTCCATTGTTGGCCAATTGCGTGGGGTTTGCGTCCACGCGCACGGACGGCAGAGCGCCGCCACCGACTGAGACCTGGCCTACGCCCTCTATCTGCGACAACTTCTGCTCGATGAC
>Ga0210398_10000465_pt1 | contig 46435 bp, 47 predicted proteins | sample IncBWC4OmetaG_FD_161047 | JGI IMG/M metagenome (GOLD analysis project Ga0210398, IMG submission 161047) | Forest soil microbial communities from Barre Woods Harvard Forest LTER site, Petersham, Massachusetts, United States - Inc-BW-C-4-O | ecosystem: Environmental > Terrestrial > Soil >...
AGCAGCACGATCGTCGATATGACCCTCTTCATACGTCACCTCCATGGTCTATTCCAACCCGATAATTTGTGACTCCCAAATATGGTCGCGACAGTGGCAGCTCGCTAGTCTTAATGTCAGTCCGTTCCGGATGTTCAATCGAAACAAGGCGAGGCGTTGCCGATCCGTTGAGAGAATATCGGAACTGCGAGCGACTACAATTCCATTTTTTTGTGCCATTTCTCTTCCACTGAGGCGGCGCGCTAATCATTGCGATTAGATTGACTAACTGTTGTTGTCCGGAACATAGCTTGGAAATGGAATTGCTGTCAACAACCATTCCAGGTATCCAGATCGGTGCCCACGGGGAGGATATCCGGAACCAGCGCCTTGTAGCTCGGCGCCGGCTCGGCAATATTTGAGCGCGCGCAAGCGTTCAGCGGTATTGCGCCGACAATTCCGTGCGATGGATTTTGTCTTTCTTGATTCATGTTGTTATCAACACTAGAGATGTTTCATGCGTAAATTACTCTTTGCCGCGCTTCCCGTACTGGCGACTGTAGGACTGCACGCCGCGACTGCCGTACTCACGGGACGGTTACCGGTCTGGGTGTGCAGTCCACTGAACAAGCCCCTCCCGAGGTGGCCGACATTGTAATGAGCATTAAACCCCCAATTACTGGATGCCCGGCCGGCCACCGCAGGTTTTGAGTTCTCTCCAGCCAGCGTAACGGACGCGCAGATTCGTAAGAATATGCTCGCGGTCCTGGTCGCCGCTAAATTGGCCGGCACGACGTTGAACTGAAGCTCGACCGCCGCGGCCGGCGACACCGGTTGATCCTTCGGCGCGGGGCATTCGTCGTGATTTTGCAAACTGCATTTTTGCAGGCGCGCAGCTTGCGGTCTGCAATTCCTTTGATTGGATCTATACAAACAAATAGTGATTGACATCGCAGTACGCGAAGATTAGCGTTACCGTGAATTCGCGAGATAAGACTACGGATAGTTGCGCAGGGATTTCATAACAATGATATTCGCGCTCGCATCACGGACAGATAGTCATGGAAAACGCGGACCGAGTGATGTCCTGCTCGGCAGTTCGACCACCCTCAATGCGATCGCTTGTCTCAACGTCGTTGGACGTGTCTGGGCCCCGACGATCTCCGTGCATCCAAGATGCATCAGGTCCGAATGAATCACTCTATCAAATGTGTCGGCGAACTATATAAAAACCTCCGAGGTGTCTAATGCGTCACGCAGCTTGTATTTTGCTTTTGCTGTCAACTATCGTTGGAGTATCTCTTCCGGTACCCGTTTGGGCGGGCTCGACCTACAGCAAAGTTACCGTCACGCGATTGTTGGTGTTTCAAGCCAGTTCGGGATCGAACCCGGGGTCGTTAATTCTATTCACGCCAGCTACAGCGGACAGCGAGGGATGTACAAAGAGCGGGCAAGGCTATGCGTGGATCGACTGGACGTCGACTCTTCTACCTGATGGTAGGTCGCTGTACGCGACAGTGCTGGCCGCATCTCTTGCGGGCAAACAGCTCGATATAGTCGTCGGTGGTTGTAGCCAAGGGTACTATCCGCTCGTGTACCAAATCGTGATGTACCCATAGGCGATAAGTCTGTCGCGCTCGGAAGTCCGGTCAACGGCACGTTCGTTAAAATCGGGCGAAACCTAAGTTACCGAACTCGCCGTACTCACCAAAAAAACACGCTTCCGCGTTTACGCTATGACGCGCTTCCGCGAAGTGGACGGACATTAGAGAACCCCTTGCTATAGATCCGGCTACTGGTGTAATGTCGAAAAAAAGAATGTGGAGGGATTCACATGAGAATCAATATTAGGAAGCGGACACCGCCCCCTCGATCCTCCAAGGTGTCGGCGCATGCGCAGCAAATGCCCGGCCGCCACCAGCAATCGCGACTGAATTCCCACCGGTATCGGCGATAGCTAAAGGATTGCAAATTTAAATTGGAATAGGGAGATGTGCCGTGACTAGGATTGCCGCTATGACGTTGCTAATTGTCGCAATGCTCGCGATTCATCCGGCACCAGCGCAAGCAGCCGCAGGCCACGAGAACGATTGTAGTGTGGTCAACGTCAATTACAGCATCGGCGTGATGACCGTGATCTGTGCCAGTGGCTCGATCAATATGGCAATACTCACTGGTAACGCCGCCGCTGGCACGTGTCCGACAGTCGACATCGATACCATGAAAATCATGACCGCTCTGGCCCTCGCTGCCCGAGTTTCCGGCCTGTTTCTGACGGTCTGGTACACGGATACATGCGCAACTGGGTCGTCGACATTTCGAGCGATCACCAGCATTGAGGTCAAGGGAAACTGACGAGATTATTGTCCGCGGGATTGAGTGAATCCGCGCGACTGCTCGCAGCTAAAGCGGCAGGATACTAGTGATGAACATCATGTACGACGATGCCGGCGATTTCTACCTCAAAAAAACATCGATGTTCAGGCTGCAATGTCGTTGAGTTGACGCTTGATCTCTTTCTTGCCGGTGAGGCGCGACCAATCGTAAGGATGGACAATGACGTGATGAAATCAGCGCGAAAAGTGCATGACAGCAGGAACCGCCGCTGGCTGTACAGATTGATTAGCGTCGGGGGTGCGTTCGCGATTGCCGCGCTGATCACCTGGGAGACCGGGCTCGATCCCCTAAAGTTGTGGCAAGGCGCTATGGCGCCTAAGCCTGTTCCCATCTCAAAGGCACCCGCGATTCCGCCAATGAAGGCGATCGGAATCACTCCGACCGTACCCAAAGGTAATGACTCTTCCATTTCACGGGAGCCGCTCAGCTTAATGCTTGTGCGGGTTCATCTAGGACGAAACGCAACAGAAGGATCCGCCGAGATGGGTGTCGTGCTCGAAAGCCCGCAAACCTATCAAGCCGGCGCGATGCTGGAGAACGGTGCGCGCCTGGCGGAAATTCATGCTGACTATGTTCTGCTAACGAGGGGCACAAACTCGGCCCGCCTGTATCTTAGGAACGGCACCGCCGGAAAGGTCGGCGATATCGCGATGCTAACGGTGGGTGGCGTCAAAGAAGCGCCGCCGCCGGCCAAAGTTACGAGCCGCGAAATACTAACTGACTACATTCGCCCGACTCCGGTCTACGACCAAGAAACAATAGTCGGCTATCAGGTATATCCCGGCACCCAATCTGGCCCATTTGCTCAAATGGGACTTCAGCCGGGAGACCTAATCACAGAAATAGATGGGACACCGCTCAACGACCCTCAAATCGCTTGGGACATTTTTCATCAACTGGCTGAAGGAAGCGCCTTGTCCGCGACCGTCAAGCGCCACGGCGCGTTTGAGTCTGTGACTCTGGAAGGCTCAATCATTCGTGCCGAAGAGGCGCGTTCGCAGCAGGCAACACAGGCGATGTTAGTCCCGCCCGGTCCTTGATGTGGATCGAGCAAAAAAGAGAATGAATTGAAAAAAGCATAGTTTTGCGGCGCGGTTAGGGAGGACTCAGCGTGAAGAATGTCATCCTCGGAATTGGAATCTTTGCGTTGTTGGCGATCGGCAGCGCAGCTCATGCAGCCACGGAGTGGAGCGCTCAAGAATACGATCTATACCCGGGAGACTTCAACGGTGATGGGTCCACGGATATTCTCTATATCGCCAAAGATCCGAGCAAACCGAGTGGCATAGCGCTCGCTGACAGCACCGGTGCAATTTCGATCGGTTGGCAAACCTGGGCGAGTAACTTTCTCGGCATCAACTGGTCCGGCAACAACTACAAAGTCATCGTCGCCGATTTCAACGGTGACGGTAAAGCAGACATATTCTTGCAAAGCGTAGGCCCGGGTAACAACTACCTGTTGCTGACCAGTAGCGCAGGATTTGTTGTCGGCATTTCACAGACCGTTCCCAACAGCGCCATGGGTCTGATCTGGTCAGCGGACCAGCATCATATTGTTGCCGGCGACTTCAACGGCGACGGCCACGCTGATCTATTCTTACAAGCGACGAATAGCGCCGGAACCGACGCCGTTGTATTCGCTGACGCTAATGGGATGTTCACCTCCGCATCGCCGGCTCAGACATGGACTGACGGTTACTTAGGTTTCAAGTGGTCTACATCCAATGCCAACGTATTTGCGGGCGACTTTGATGGCAACGGCCGTGCCGATCTGCTGATCCAAGCGAAGCCGAACATCGTGATGGTCGATTTCGATATTCCAATTCCCGTTCCGACGTACCCACCCAACATGAACGGAGTAGTGCTGTCGCAGGGAGGCACAACACCATTTACGGCCGTCGGAGTCCAGGCGTGGAGTCGAATGAGTAACGGCGTCGACTGGTCTCCTTTGACGAACAACATTGTTATTGGGAGCAATAGTAGCGGCAAGGCGACGGTCATCCTGCAGGCGTTACACACCGGCCAAACGAGCTACCAGCTAGTGGGGAACGCGACGGGGGCAATTTTCCCGGCGACTGCCACAGCGCTCAATTCAAATGTGAATTTATCCGCCGATACGTTTCACTTGATAGCGGGCAATTTTGGCAAGAGTGCCTCCACGACAGGGCTCTATTATCAAGCGCTCACATCGGTCGGCACCAACTACCTGACCGATTCCGTGGGCAGTACCACAACTGCAACCGCGCAAAATCCGACCACTGATACCGGAACGGTCCCGGCTCTCGCAGTCGGACGAACAGTCGGAACCTATGGAGTTTCCAACACTGGCAATGCTACGTACTCCATCCCCATCGTTGTGCCACCCGGCGTTGCCGGGGTCCAGCCAAAGATGGCAATTGCCTACCAGAGTGGCGGACCAGACGGCTACCTTGGCGTGGGCTGGAATTTGTCCGGATTTTCGGAGATTCAGCGCTGCAAGAAGACGCTGTTAGAAGACGGTGTGGTTGGCGGACCTCAATTGCTCGCAACAGACGACTATTGTCTGGACGGCAACAAATTGCGCCTCACCGGCGGTGCGGCATACGGACAACCCGGTTCAACCTACCAGACAGAAATCGACAATTTCACACAAATCACCGCGTTTTCCAATGGTGGCAACGCCAACTTGGGGCCGGGGTATTTTGTCGCGCAGACAAAGGACGGTACGAGTTACGAATACGGCCGTACGGGAGGCGCGTATGACAACCCGTTGGCGCCGAGCGAGTGGTTGCTCGATAAAGTGACTGATCGCGCCGGCAATACCATGACGATCACTTACTCCTCGAATCGGTCTAACGGTATGGGTCCAGAGCCGCAGTCAATCAACTATGGTTCGTCCAGCGTTCGTTTCGCTTATGAAACACGGGCGACCACCGACATCATTACGCGAGCCAGCATGGCAGGGCCGTTTCGCTCAACGGACCGCATCCAGTCCATCCAGACCTATTACAACAACGTGCTCGTTCGCCAGTATAATCTGACCTATAAAAACACGGGACTCAGCGCCAACACGCGGTTGAGCGCCGTGCAAGAATGCGATCCCAACGGCAATTGTCTTTTGCCGACTACGATTAGTTGGCAAGACGGTCAGTCCGGCCTAGGACCCGACAATTCGATCAACATCGGTTCTCTGGCTAAATACGCAATTCCAATCGACGTCAACGGCGATGGCCGTGCCGACGTGGTTTATCCATCGAGTTCCACCGGAACCTGGTGGATCATGCTGGCAAACGCCTCCGGCGGCTATTCCGCGGCATTCGACAGCAAAGTCGCGCACAACGGCAATTACGCACGTGCCCTGGCAATCGACTACAACGCCGATGGAAAAGTGGATTTGCTCGTGCCCGCGGCCAACAATAATTGGGAGATTCTTGAATCCACCGGCACGGGATTCACGGTAATTCCGACGTCTTACCCCGCTACCGGTTCTGGCGGGCTGGCTTGGGCGGCCGACGTAAACGGCGATGGCCTGCCCGACCTGGTGTTTGTCAGCACGACCCTCACGCAATTGCAGGTGCGATTCAATTCTGCCACCGGGTTTTCTTCCACCATCAATACGCTTTACACCGCGCCGGCCGGTGCGACCTTCGCAACGGGCTCAACCTCGAGTTACTACGCGTTCAATTACGCCTCCAATACCCAAGGAGACTTTAACGGTGACGGCCGAACTGATCTATTGGTCGGATTAAATGTGGCGGGCGTACCAACGCCAAAAATCCTGATTTCGACGGGAACGAGTTACGTAGACAGTGGCTACGTATTCAGCGATTCAGTCGCCAACGGCTCGAGCGTGGTTCTCTCAACGTGGCGTGCCATAGATGTCAATTCGGACGGGTTCTCCGATATCGCATTTGCCGACAGCAGTGGCGTGTGGAAAGTCGCTTATGGTGGACCCGGAACCACCGCATTTTCCCAGACGGCGAGTAGTTCAGTGCCCATGGCGACCGGGACTGCGACTTCCGGACTCGCGGTTATTGTGGCCGATTGGGACGGCGATGGCAGACCCGATATTCTTTGGGCGACCGTACCGCCGAATACCAGTGGTCCGTGGCAGTGGAATCGATCGACCGGAGACACGTTGAATGTCGCGTCGGGCGGCACAGGATCGATGACCGGTCCTATCAATACTAATGTGACTACCGCACAGATTCAAACTGCCGTCGTCGATGTCAACGGAGATGGACTGGCAGATCTCGCGTACGGTGATGCAAACGGCAATTGGCATTATCAGTTGCATCAAGGACTCTTCCCGGATTTGGTAAGTTCTGTTGCCGATGGATTTGGAAATAGCGTCGCCTTTACATACGCGCCACTTACCGATAGCACGGTGTATACCAAGGGAAGCGGCGCTGTCTTTCCAGATCTCGATGTGCAGGCGGCCCTCTATGTCGTAAAACAGTACACGGCCTCAGATGGCATCGGTGGGTTTTACAATGTTGCCGAAAGCTACAGCAGCGCGCGAGCCAACTTTCAGGGGAGGGGATTCGAGGGCTTTGCATCCCGTGCGGAGACCGATAGCCGCACCGGGATAACCACGACCACGACATTCAATCAATCGTTCCCTTTTATTGGCTTAGTCGCCACTACCACCCTGGCACAGTCGCATACGATCAGCCAAGTCGTAAACTCGTATACCGATCTCGTGACCAGTTCGACTCTTTACAGCGATCGTCATTATCCCTACGCCGGTACGGTCACGCGGACAACCTATGAGGTCAACCCGGGCGATCCGACCGATGGTGAAGGAATAGCCGAAGTAACGACGGTCACGACCGTCGATCCTTTCGGGACGCCCCTGACAATCACTGAAACAACGCAGGACTTGACCAATAACGCTGCAGTAGTTGGCACCGTGGCAAAGTCCTACGGCACTCCAACAAATGACGTAAGCAACTGGTGCTTAGGATTCGTAACGAATCAAACCACGACGAATACCGTGCCCGGATTGCCCGCCGTGACACGAACACTACAGTATGTGAAGGATTCGAACGCTGCGCAGTGCCGCGTCTACCAAAAGATCGTTGAGCCCAATGATCCAGCTCCCTACGCATCGAAGCTCACCTACACATACCTATATGATTCCTTCGGTCACGTGAATAACGAGACCATCGCTGGCGCCGGTATCGCGAATAGAGTGACCCAGACCAGTTACGGCACCCAGGGGGTTTTCCCCACCATGGTTACCAATGCGGCGGGAGAAGTCACGCAAAAGAGTTACAACTACGCGCTGGGTGTTCCTCTCACGTTGACAGACGCCAACGGTATTATCCTGACGTGGAACTACGATTCCTTTGCGAGAAAAAATCAGGAACTCCGACCCGACAATACCTATACCACGTGGACGCTCTATGCGTGCGGCGTCACCAATGCCTACTGCGGCGATAGTCGCTTGCGTTACCAAGTGCAGGAGCAGCAATACGACAACGCCGGCACACTAATTCACGTCGCATTTCAAGATTTTGATTCAATTGGAAGACTCGCATACAACGAGGCGCAAGGGCTCACCGGCGCGTTTTCATTCATTTCGACGGTATATGACAATCTTGGGCGAGTGCAACAAAAAAGTCGGCCGTATTTCGCTGGAGACGCACCGTATTTTACGACGACCGCATATGACATCTTAGGCCGGCCGCTCTCGGAAACGCGCCAGATAAGCCAGGCCAACGCGGGCAGTCAGAGCGTCCTCTACAGCTACCAGCGACTGTTGCATACCTATAAGGATGCCAATGGTAATTTGACACAGAAAGTATTCAATGCAGTGGGTCAAATAGTGCAGGTGACTGATGCGATCAGTGCAGTTACGACCTATCAATATGATCCGTTCGGCAATTTGTTGTCCACCAAAGACGCCGCCGGCAACCAAGTCATCAACACTTACAATTTGAGGGGCTTCAAGACAAGTACCGCCGACCCAGACATGGGATCCTGGAGTTACTCGTACTATCCAACCGGCGAGATAAACAGCCAGAAAGACGCCAAGACGCAATCGACCACGTACACCTATGACGGCGTCGGCCGGATGTTGACGCGCACGGAGGCCGAGGGAATAACGACCTGGCAATACGGCAATAGCTCTACCTATTCAACAACCAATCGAAACATCGCCAAGCTGATCTCTGTTTCTTCGCCAGGCGGTTATTCTGAGGGCTACTCCTACGACAGCCTGGGTCGCGCAATCAATGTAACTACCGGCGTCAATGGAACATCGTACGTTTTCACGAACAGCTACGATCCAAAGTCCGGACTCCTCGCAACGATTACCTACCCGACCAGCACGAGCGCGGTGACAAATTCGCGCTTCGCAATCCAGTACGACTACCAATACGGCGTACTGGCTGATATTAGGGACCTTTACACCCCAACAACGGTTTATTGGCAGGAAAATTCCGTAGATGCGGCGGGTCACGCCACCAATGATCAGTACGGCAATGGCCTACAGACGTTCTCGAGTTATGATCCCGTAACCGGACTACTGGCGACGCGCTCCACGGGCACCACATCGCAGATTCAAAACCTAAGTTACCAATGGGATAAGGTAGGCAATCTGTTGGAACGGAAAAATTCCAATCCAAATCTGGCCCAACCCTTGGTCGAGGATTTTACCAGCTATGATGGACTCAACCGTCTGGTAACATCGACCCTCAACGGCACGCCGAATCTCTCGCTTTCGTACGATGCCCAGGGCATCGGCAATATCGCAACCAAATCCGACGTTGGCACCTACAGTTACGCGGCGGCATGCGGAACGATTGTTCACCCGCACGCAGTAACGACAGCGGGATCCAACTCCTACTGCTACGACGCCAACGGCAATATGGTGACTCGCAATGGTAGTTCAATAAGTTGGTATTCGTACAATCTTCCAAATCAAATTAATCAAGGCAGCAATTACAGCCAGTTCTCCTATGGTGCTGGTCGCAATCGCTACCAGCACGTCTCGCATGAAGCAGCAGGCGGCTCGCTACCCGCCGGGACGGAAACGACCATCTATGTGAGCGGCATGTTTGAGCAGGTCACGAAGCCGTCCGGCGTCGTCGAATTCAAGCACTACATTGTGGCTGGCGGTATGCCGATTGGTATTCGGACACTTAGAACTAATGGCGTGAACGACATGCGCTATTTGCACAGAGATCATTTGGGAAGTGTAGATACAATTACCAATGAGACCGGTGCGATAGTAGAACAATTGAGTTATGACGCCTTCGGAAAGCGACGCAGTGGCGCCACGTGGTCCGGAACCCCATCGCCAACCGATTGGACCAACATTGCCGCAATTACTCATCGCGGCTTTACGAACCATGAGCAGCTCGATGACGTCGGGCTCGTGCACATGAATGGTCGTGTCTATGATCCGACGATCGGCCGATTTATTTCGGCGGATCCCAGCATTCAGGCTCCCTATATGTCACAGAGTCTGAACCGCTATAGCTATGTGCTCAATAATCCACTGTCGATGATGGACCCTACGGGGTATAGCTGGCTCAGTGCGATTCTGGGCGGTTGGTGGGACGCTATAGTCGGATGGGTAAAAACGTTTGGTCCGCTTGTCGTTGCCTACGTTGCATATTCACTCGGGGCTCCGTACTTCTCGAATCTGTTGTCATCAACCACGTTGGCCGAGGGGACGATTACCGCCGAAGGTGCAGCAGTCGCTGGAGGACTATCCGCGGCAATCGGTAGCGCTGCGTCGGGCGGTGGGTGGCGTGGAGCACTCAAGGCCGGAATTTGGGGCGCAATCGGCTCTTGGTTTGGATTTGAATTGAATGTAGCCGCCAATGCGCTAGATCAAGCCCAAAGTACCATTTACCCGCTAGGAGGCCAAGAGGGCGGTGTTTCGATCGACGGAATTGGCACGCCCAGCGGAAAATGGCTTTTTGTCAATGGAATTGATAACACGGTTGACCAAGCGGAAAAGTATGCACTGCAGATGTCTCCGAGCGGCAACGTAGATTTGTTCTATAACCCAGACATCGGTTTGACATCCGGAGTAGGAGAGTCCGCGTTGATGAAATTTTCCGGCCAGTCTTCACTCGGCGATCAGCTTGCAGACTTATTTAAGACCGGTGACTACGTGGGTGTGATCGGACACAGTCAAGGAACCGTGATCATTTCGAATGCCCTCGGCAAATTGGCGGACGAGGGGTTTACCTTCGATAATGGATTCTCCGTCACGTATTACGGATCCGCGGCGAATCAATATGTGGCAGCATCGCTTGCGCAGTCAGTGGGCGCGACATTCAATGGGCCCTACAACAATTTTTTCGACGCGGTCGGAAACGTTGTAGGGTTGAATACGTTCAATCCCTTCCGAATCATCGGTTCAATACTGGCATTTCCATTGCTGTTTATGGGCCCGAAAATTAGTCCGCATGACTGTTATCCGGTTTGCGCTCAGTGAACGTGTCGACTCTCATATTCTCTGGGTTGGCATTTATGCTGGGATCGAATCAGCAAGCAATCACTGCTGACGTCGGACAGTGGCTTACAAAGGAAATACGCAATGACAATATCATCGTGGAAATCAAAATCCCACTGGGCTATCGAACTTTCAAAACGTCATTGCCGGAACCTTATAACGGACGACGCCATCGTCTGATACTGGAGGCCCAGTATGACTACGGCGCGAAGGGCTCCTATGATCTGGCGGAGTTTATGATCCAGGCCAGCTTTATCCACCTCGATCAGCCAATTGATGCGCATGCTGTTGACGCGAACGGATTGGATGGCGCGTTGCGTTTAGTATTTACCGCGCCTATTAGTGGGGTACACAGTCCACCACCTACCATGGAGGAAGTCGGGGGAAGGAAATGGCTCTACTATGACAATTTGGCTGACGTAACATTCGGCTCAACGCACGAAATCTACTGCGCTCTGATCGATCCACAAACCGTCCTTTTCTTAAGCGGCTGGTACGGGGACAAGATTGGAAAGGACGCGAAGTGGTTGAACAGCAGGAGACATATACTAAAGGATGTACGCAATAACACGACTGTGACCCAGCAGTGATTGTCTCTCACTCGGTCTCGCCCATTTGATCAAGCTGTTCAGTGGAAAGCGGGATCACATGACGAGGTAAATAGCTGCCCCCGCGCGCGAAAGAGCGCACGGCTAGTGAGCTGCTCTAGACAGGCCCTAAATCGCTTCGCGGAAGTTTGATCCTCGTTGCGACGACACGTCGCTAAAATGCCCGAAAAACGAGCGAGTGCCCGCGCTCAAACCGACTCATTGCCGATGCAATTTGAGCCAAGGCGTCAAAGAAAACCGCTTGATACCTGTGGTGCCGGTGAAGTAGATCGTGCGTCCATCGGGGTCCAAATGCGAACCCCAAGGCAGCTCCATATTTAAGGCCTCTCCAAGATCGAGCGGCGCGCCCCAATTATTCCCGTCGCGAAATGCAATACACAAGCGCCCCAGACCCCCTTTGACCTTGCCAGAATCGAACACAATGAACGACTGATCCGGCGCCACCGCCGGATCATGGAGCGATTCTTTGGGATCCCCGAGAGTGACAAATTCCGGCTTAAGATAGGTGCCTTTGGCGTACCGTGACCGCCAAAAATGCATGGACTTTTGATCCTTGTCCCATCGCATGAAATACAGCGTCCCGTCAGATGCCACGCTCGCAAAATCGATGAACACATCGCTATTGATGATTGCACTGAGCCAAACCGGCTCACCCCACCCATCTCCTTTGCGGTCAACTCGCCAAATATTGGAGCCCGGACCAGGTCCACCGGCAAAATAGTTTTGCACCAGCGCTTCACGGCCGGGCATCACAGGGCGATCAGAATTGAACAACAGGTAGCTCCCATTCGGCGCCACGACCGGATCCTGATCGAACCATTTCCCTGAGAAACTCGCAGTCTCCGGCGCCGACCAGCGACCTTTGATCCGATGCGACAACATAATGGTCTTGCGCTTACCTTCGCTGCGATCGAAAAATACGGTATTGCGATCCGGCGTGAACGCCAGCGTATCGTCACTATCTTGATTGATGATGCCGTCCAAGGTGACAGGCGTTACCGCGAATGGCTCGATCTCCACCGCAGCGCTTGATGAGGACACAAGGAACAGGCAGGGGAGGGCGAGAAAAAATGACGCGCGGAACATGATTTTGCCTCGGCTACTGAAAATCGTTTTCAATAAACCCCCGAATCCGCTCGCGCGACTCTGCATCAATCGGCGTTTTGGCCAGTAATTCCGATAGTATTGGCTTTTCCACCATTCCCCGCGCCGCCAGCGCGCGGGTGAACACAATGTCTTTCTCCCGCCGCGCGACATATTTCGCAATGGCCAGATCATGCGGATCCAAACATAGCCCGCTCACACCGTTTGTGTCGCCGGGCGGCAAATTAACTAATCGACCTTTCCAGCCCTTAGGCAACGTCGCCGTGTTTTCATCCACCGGATCGGCGTAATAACCATGCGTTTCATGAAAGCGCGAATAGACCCCAATGAAATTCAGCGCTTCGATCTTCTCAGGATGATTCTTGGCAATAAGGTCCACGAAAATCTCGTCAGCTAGGTCCGGGAACTTTGCATGCATTGACTGGCTGCCAATAATGGTGAATTGTTTCTCTTCGATGATTTCTCCCGCAGCGCGCAGCATATGGTCAACCTGCTGCTTCTTCATATTTCATCTTGACCTCCTGTTCTGACAGCAGTCCAACATACGGCATGGATTGCCGCAGTCGGATGGAATTGTCATCGCGGCCTAGCATGGCAGCGAAAAGCACGCCGTCTCCCTTCTGAAGGATTTCAGTCCACTTCGTCCAGAATGGCATGGGCCGCACCAGGTTACACCTGTCGCATCTCATAGGTTGCGACTCACTCAGAGTGCATTGGGTGCCTGACCAATGCTCAGATCGATTGCGAGGATCTCTGTCCGTCCCTCTGGAACGCCTTGCCAATTACTCGCGGAGGGAGCCATGAGTCGAGTGCTGGAGTCCTTGGCAATCATCATCTGAGCAACCATTGTTGTAAGATTCGCCTAATTGTCTGATGTATAAGATGCTGCAATGCACATCATACTTCGCATAATGTATATTATGTTAAATTACTCATCAAGCGCGTAAGTCGCGAGCTAGACATGCTTGCCGCGACGCCTAAGCAGTTCCCCGCTCATTCCTCGCCTGCCAGCATACAATTGAAACTAAACGACACATTAGTTTTTCTATAGATCCCGCCTCACCAGAACTGACATCCTAATTAGTCCTCGAAATCCAGCAGCAGGAGATTTTGATCGACTCCACAGCAGAAAGTTATGCCAATGAGCCAGTGCGATATCCGGCGCTACAGATAGTCGATCTAGCAGCCGAAGGTGCGGCGGTCACTGAGCACTATCGAAATATGATCATCAATCGCGTCAACGACAGTTGTCTTAGGCTTTCCGTGTTCGACGAGATCTACCGTTGGCACTACCACCCCACCTCCGATGAATTGTTCGTGGTGGTAAGCGGCGGTCTTGCCATCGATCTCAAAGACAATCGAGAACTGCGCCTCAAGCCATGGCAATCTGTGACGATTCCTGCGATGACCTTGCACCGAACCCGTGCGTTGGGTCGGACCGTGAATCTCTGTTTCGAGAAGTTCGGCGCCGAAACCATTTTTGTTGTGTGAGCCTTCCTTGTCTGGCCGGGCTGCTCAATGCACGCTGTCCGGCGTCAGGCTCGCCAACTGCGACAGTTAACTTTTGAGGGGCCTATCGACATGGCTGCTGCTGGGGGCTCGCCGGGCATCATTGAGCGCTGACACCAGTCGGTCGACGTGCTCAGGGCCGGTAAGATGGCTGGTCGCACACGCACGAAGCACGGATCGGCCTTGGAAGCGTGCCACGGAGATCCACGCTCGACCGACGTCAGCCACCTGCGTGCTGATCTGCGTGAGATCCAATGTTTCGTCCGCGTGCACGAAACACAGTACCGCGAGCGGAGAGTCATTGACGACCCGCCAACCCGATTCGCACAGCCCTTGTTGAAGCAGTTCAGTATTCTTGAGGGCCTGTCGGAGCAGCCTGCGATATCCCTCCCAGCCCATGCACGCGAGTGACAAAAACAATTTGAGCCCGATGAACCGTCTAGACCACTGCATGGAATGAGTGTACGGATCGACTGAGTCCACACCTGATGGCATGTAACTCGCGCTCACGTGAAAGGTGTCCGCAAGACAGCTGGCATGGCGGCACAGAAGTATTCCGGCACCCATCGGAACGGAGAACCATTTGTGAGCGTCCACGGTGATCGAATCGGCCAACTCGATCCCAGCCAATGCCGATCTGTCTTCCGGCAGGATCGCAATGGCCCCGCCCCACGCCGCATCCACATGTAGCCACAATCCAAAGAAGCGAGCGATGTCGGCACACTGATTGAGTGGGTCGATCATTCCCGCATTGGTCGTGCCCGCTGTAGCGGCGATGAATACCGGTTGGCGGCCCTCGGCGGCATCAAGTTCAATGGCACTACGCAAAAGATCTGCATTCATCCGGCCCTGTCCGTCGGTTGGGATGAGACGCAGCGATTCGCGTCCGATCCCGACCGCATGCGCAATTTTGAGCCATGCGAGGTGGCTGTCTTCCGAGGCGTAAATGCAGGGACGCCGCGTGAAGGCGTGACTCCCCTCACCCGCGAACCCTGGAGTGTCTCGTGTGAGTGCCAGCAACAGGGCCGAATGATTAGCCTCTGCGCCGCCACTCGTAAAATGACCGGCCGCGAGACCCTCTGGCCAGCCAAACTGCTTAGCCAGTTCCGCAATCACCCTGAGCTCGATCTCCACGGGTATGGGTGCGTGTGACCAGACCGCGAGTTGTGGATTGAAGTGAGCGGTAATCAGGTCCGCAACAATTCCCGGAAAGGTTGGTGTCGGATTGAACAGTCCAAAATAGGCGGGATGAGTCGTATGCACCATGCCTACCGACAACAGTTGTATCACTCGCCGCGAAGCACCGGTCAAATCCAATGGAGTGTTGAAATCAAAACTCGCGACGGCGGCTTGAACATCCGCTCTATCGCATCGCGGCGCCACTTCGTTGTAAGCAACTTGTTCAAGTGCTGCGCTCAGCAACGAGCTAACCGACGTCAAGATCTCAACTCGCTCGCTGGACCTTGGCCAGCAGAAATCGATCTCTACAGGGCCATCATCCATGAGCATGACCGTGTGCCGCATCGAAACCGGTATTGAGAAAAAAACGCGCTTTTGTCTTTTCCGCCGCACCCTCGCGTTGGTAGAAGCGCCGCGCGTTCCGATTCCAACTCGGCGTCTGCCATTGCACTTGCGTGTACCGACGTTCGCGTGCAAAGGCGACGACGGATGCCAGCAGATCTCTTCCGATTCCTTCCCCCCGCCGCCCCGCTGCGACGAATAGGCAGTCCATGTGCAGATATTCAGCTGCGCTCCAGGTGGAGTACTCGGAGGATGCGGTCGCGTACCCAAGCAATACTTGCTCCGCGATCGCCACCCAAGCGTAGAGGCGCGGCGGTTCAGAGAAAAGAGCGCTGCTCAATGCTTGCGCCTTTCCGACAGTCTCGTAATACGCCTTCTCGAAAGCGGCATGCTTTTCGCAAAGTGCGACGAACTGGGAGATATGCCAAGGAGTCACGCGATCGATTCTGTAGTCCATCTCGCGCAATTCTTCTTGCATAGCGCACGAAACGCCACTGGTGTGGCTGCCAGATACCAATCAAATCGCGCCAAACATGAGGCGTTGGCGTTGAAGCGAGAAGCCATACTTCGCTGCGCGTCGAAACGTCGGGCCGATCGCGATGCTAGCCTGGAGGCTCGAGCGGCTGAGCTAAGAACAAAGGTCGATGCATGTCGTACACAATGGCGGGCCAGAGAATTGACGATGACGTAAGGCAGGCGTCCGGCTGGGTTATCGCCCTAGTCATTGGCGTCGGGCCGCTTCTCGCCATCTTGGCCAACCAGGTAATCATTCCGCGCCACTGGACGGTGCCGATCTCTCACGCGACAGGTGGACTGGTTAGCGGGAACATTCAGTACAATCTCGTTGTTCTGTTATTGGAAGTTGGCTGCGTAATGATCTGGGCGGGTCACCTCCGACTCTCCGATATCGGTCTGAGGGGCCGAAGTTTGTGGCCGGCTGTGCTGTCCACGCTGGCGCTCTGGAGCCTCCTAAACATCGGCGTCGCTGCATGGTGGTTACTGCAAGGGCAGCCGCTGACGCCGGATCCGTCTTGGACGAAACCAAGTGCGACTGCGGGCAAATTAATCGGCCAATTGTTCGGCAATGCATTGGTTGAGGAGGTTATCTTCAGGGGCTTCCTCACGGTTCAACTTCTAATTCTCTTTAGGCGGTTCGGACGGGTTGCGGCAGTTGCCGGGGGAATAATCACGGCGCAAACGATATTTGCGCTTGTGCATATTCCCATGCTTCTACGGACAGGAATGCAGTGGCAGCAGATGCCAAGCACCCTTACAGCACTATTTGCGCAAGGCGTTATGCTCGCATGCATCTTCGCGCTGACGAAGAATCTGTTTGTCGCCGTTGGAGCTCACGCGCTGAACGACGCCGTCACGTTGATTTTTCCCTCCCCATCCCGCTCTGACCACGACTTTGACCTGAGCCTCTCCGGTCTTGATGTCAGCGACGCCTGCATACCGCTAACGTTGCTTGGTTCAATCGTTTGGTGGACGATTATGAAGACCAGGGCCCAGCCCCCCGCTCATTCGAATTCGACTGAGCACCGCTCGCCCTAGCATGGGCGGTCCGTTGGCTGCCCGCCCGAACGACGGCAAAAAAGCGTTTATGCTCCGCGTGAAGTATCGAAAGCAAAACTATTGAGTAAACCCGCGGCACACAGCCGCCACTTTATTGCCATCGAGATCGCGTACGTACGCGGCATAGAAGTCCTTCCCGTAGTGAGGCCGCAGCCCGGGCGCACCTTCGGATGGGCCGCCGTTGGCAAGCGCAGCCGCATGAAATTCATCGACAGCTTTCCACGACGCCCCGCTGAACGCCACCATGCTCCCATTTACCACCGAAGCGGCTTGCTGATCAAATGGATTGCCGATCCAGAACGCGAGTTCCCGGCGGCCATCATTCTCGTAAATTCCCCAACCAGCCGTCGGTCGGGACGCAGAAGACTTGGTCAATTGTGCGTACCTAAGATCGTCACCGTGCTGTCGCGAACGGAACTGATCGCCTTCGTCTGGGAGAATGCACCCGTCGTCGTCGGCCACTACATCCCTTTAGTCTCGCCGCTCTTACACACGGGTGAATCCGTCTGGACTCCACGCCTCGCTACCGACTCCGTGCCACATATAAAATAATCCGGTTGGGTCGTATCGTTTTTTCACCGCCTCCAACTTCGAATAGTTAGCGCCCCAGAACGCTTTTTGCCAATTGGACTGGAAGTAATTGCTCTCCGACACATAAGCCCCGCCACCCGGTGCGATGCGTAATAGCTCTTTCATCGCCAGGTCGATTTTTGCTGCTTGTTCGCGGGCTAGTGCCAAGTTCGGACCCTCGCCGGGTAATCCAACATAGGCAGGCGGTCCCTCGGCGCCACAAATGGCCAACGCGAACGCGTTGAGCACAGCAGGATTCATAGCCGTATTCGTCGCGGCGGCGATTTCCTCAGGCGGAGCGCCAGCGAGCCCCTTATTGAAGTGCAAAGATATCTTCCACTGATGAGAGCTTGCGAATAACGCGTCAACGAGATCCCGCTGGTGATTTTCCTCGAGCATCTCAGACGGCAACCACACCGATTGAAAACCATATAGAAACTGTCCTACTTGGCCCTGATCTCCTGACCACAAGAATCGTCGATCAGAGGCGCCTTGCCTTGCATCCGGCACAATGTCCGCAGGTGCAGTCTTCTCGAGAAATTCTGCGTCCCAGCAATGTCGCGCTGGCGTGCTCACGATCTGCACCTCGCTTGTAAACGAATAGGAGCTGGAGCTACGCACCCATTCTAAGAAGGGCGCCCATGTCTTCTCGGCTTCCTGCTGCCCCAGTCCTTGGAACACCATGTCAAGCTTCAACCTCCCATTGCGAAAGCTCATTTGCTCGCCCCAGTGACGATTGAAGAGCGCACTCTTGTAGAAACTGATCGCTCGCGCGATGAGTTCGCGATAGGCCTCATCCGAGGAGGCTTTGATCGTACCGGATACCGCGCCGAAGGTCTCGGGCAGTTCGCGTGTACGCAGAGTCAAGCGAGTGATAGCACCCAAACTACCTCCCCCGCCCCCCTTAAGCGCCCAGAATAGATCCGCGTGCTGATAAGCGTTGGCAATTCTCACCTGCCCGTCCGCTGTGACGATTTCCGCCTCAATCAAGCCGGCTGCTGCGCAACCGTAGTTTTTCGAGAAGCTTCCAAATCCACCGCTTTGAATCAAACCAGCAACTCCCACCGTAGTACAGCCACCACCTTGCACATAGCGTCCGCTCCTAGTTGTAACCACATCGTACGCGTCGATCCACATTGCACCCGCTCCGATGGTCACTGCGGCCTGCGGCGCCTGCTGGCCGTCGCCACCTCTCTCAACAAAGGCATCATGTAATTCGATTGCGTTCATACGCCGCGTCCACACGAGGAGTGAGTCTGGCGCCTGCGAGGTTCCTTGATAGCTGTGACCACCGCCCTTCACCACCAGTCGGAGATTGTGTGTTCGCGCGAAGTTCACCGCCGCAACTACATCAGCGGTGCAATTGGCCGCAACCGCGTAAGCGCTCGGCTGTGAGCACCAAGCCTCGGCCCAGCCGCTCGTTTGCGTGAGTGCCACTTCGTCACCAACGTAGAAAGGATTCTTCAGCTGTCGCAGCGCCTCGTGACAACTCCTTTCTTCCGGTACCAACCGACATGTTTTGAAAGGAGACTGCGGTCTGACCAGACGTCCGCCCACAGATTGTCGTAGTTTCTCCCACTGTCGAGGTTGCGGCCAATTTGGATCACCTGGTCGTACGCGTGAGGTGATGTTGTCCACCTTCGCGGATTTCGATTCGGCAAACACCAATCCGTTAGAAAGACCTCCAAAGAGTAACGGGAGATTAATTGTGGTCTTTATCAGGTTTCTTCTATTCAACCCCAATCCCTCGCGATAATTGGCGTGTGACAACTAAGTGCGGCAACTTGGAGACTTTACAACTAATTCTCGTGTACACGAGTCAGCTGGGGGATGGGTGGGACTTTCGGCGGTGTGAGCGGCATACATCTTTGGGCCTTTAGGCCGGTGTCTTGGCATGAGGGGAAAAATGTGCGCTCAATACCAATCACCACGGCGATCAAGTTCAGGAACTAGGTTGCCGAGCGCTGTCATTTTCCAATACCACGGCTTAAGGTCCACACGTACGCGGCCACAGCGTGGATCTCCTTCTGGCTTAAATTGGCTCCGCCCGTCGGCAGCATTGGTGTAGCAAAGTTCTTTGGCTTTTGAACTCCCGAGGAAATCGTGTGGGCAATGCCGGCCAAGCTACCATCGCTCCACACCTCAGAACCGCTCGCCAAGTTGGGCCCTACGGGTGACCCGGTAGCGTCTGCGCCGTGACAGCCGGTACAAGCCGCCCCTGACGCGCCCTGGAAAATCCTTTTGCCAAGAGCGACATTGTCGGCCGTGACTCCCGGCGGTAGCGGAACCTGGCTTGGTATCATTTGGGCTCTTTCGCGCGGAAGAGACGAGTCCTTATGTGTCATTTCTATCCGTCTCCGCCGTACGGGCCTATATCCAAGGTATAACCGCAGGTCGCCGCGATTCCGCCATTGTTCCCTTTCACAGTATTCTCCGTCTGGCCGGGCTGTTCGTGTCCGCAACGTTCGCCTCGCGTAAAAATGTCAAAAAGTGTCAAGTCCCCGTTCAGTCAGATGCGAAGGAATACACTCAATCTGGGGGCCACATCCACTTATCGCGCCCGACATTTGGAGATCTCGATGAAACGGATATTCCCGCTGCTGATCTTGATGGGAGGCGCGGTTGCATTCGCGGGCGAAGCTGGACCGCAAGAGCCTGTACCTTCAGAGACAGCGCCTGTCGGGCGTAGCGCCAACGACGTTGTAAACGATCTCGCCAAGCACCTCGCCCTCACCGAAGAGCAGAAATCCAAGATATTGCCGATCATCGTAGAACGACGGAAGAAGATTCAAGATGTGTGGACCACTTCGACGCTGTTCGTCCGACAAAAACAGGTACAAGTGCGCGGCATCAACAAGGAGAGCGACCGAAGAATCAACGCACTCCTCACCGGCGACCAACAAAAGGCTTACGCTGCACTAGAGCAGGAAAGGAAAATTGAGCGGCGAGTTCGACGTGCTCAGACCGCAAGTTCTTCGTAGGCCGGGAAGTGCGACCTATTTCCATGCCCGCGTAAGCAATTCGTCCAGCGCCGCGACAATCAGCTGACTTTGCTCGCTCAATGACGCCACCAAAGCCCCCAGTTTGTCGACCGGTATCGACACCATTTCAAGCGGATGCAGTACTACCGACGCGCCGCGGATTTTGAAAGTCGGATTGAAACTCGCGTGAGTGATTTTGCCGAGCGCGCTCGCTCGAACCAAGGGAACCACAACTCGGCGCCGATAGTTGTCGAACTGCGCCGACTGAACCACAACGACGAACGGAATGCTGTCTTTGTGATTTCCCGTATTTCGAAGGACGTCGAACTGCGCCATCAGAGCGACGAATATTCGTCCGCGATTGAACCCGACTTCGCATTAAAATCGTTCCACACCTTCACCGTGGATTCCACCGCCTTAAGTTTTGCTAACTGCCCTTCGCGAGCCTTAGCTAAATAGCCAGAAAGCAGCAATTCCACCACCTGCGATAAATTGTCAGTCAAGCTCTTTGCCTGCTTGACCAAATCCTCATTCAAAGTGAGATTGACCGGACGCTTACGCGCCGCCGCGTCGTAGCCTGATTTCATCGCACACCTCGTATGCGCATGATATGCGCATACCACGCCTGGGTCAACGACCGCTAAGTTTTAGCCGCGAATGAAAGCCGATTCTGCAAACGATCTGCACGCGGACGTGAGTTACGCGATATATCCTTTGGCCGCGGCGGAACAATCCTTAATGCCAAGAGCAGCTGATCGCTGAATCCTCAGCAGGCGGGCACAGCATTGCTTGAGCCTTTTGATCGCCCCATCCGGACTCACGACAATCAGCCACTCGGACGCGCCACGCTGCTGTTTGACTTCATAGTGCTCCCAGTGCAAGTCATTTTTATTGTCGATATCCTTCTCAAATTCTATGTCCCAACCGTGGTTGGGATTGCCCATAAATTGAATTGAGGACACTGCGCCCCATAAAGCCAACAATCGAATCGGCGGTATCGGGCCCTGTGTACTTCCCACGCTGAGCTCAAATGACTGTATTTTCTTGATGAGTACATCCAATGCTCCCGCACTCGGGGGCGTGGAAACGTCCGTTCCGATCTTGGGTGTTGCCGCGAGCTGAATCTGCCGGGCCATGCCGGGATCGAACGGCACAACAGCGACGGGCATGGTTAGGTTGGGAGGAGAGAGCTCGAACGTCCATTGAATCATGGTCCGCGCTGCAGGGCCATCGGAACCGTTGGTGGGGACAAACCTCCACTGGCGGATCGCGGTCAAAGTAGATTGATCCAGTCGCCAGAATCCACTGCTGCGAACCACTTCAACCTTTTTGGCGCGTCCCCGCTCATCGACCAGCGCCTGCACCACCACATATCCCTGCTCTCGCGCCGACACCGAAGCAGGCGGGTAGGTCGGCGGTACACTGTGAATGACGGGAATACGGTTCAAACCGCCGCCGTGCGCATTCGCACCCGACCCGGATGCTTTTGCGGCGGTGCCATTTGTGTTCGACGCCACACCGGAATCGCTCAAAGCCGTCTGCTTGGAGTCCAGGACTGGTAGGTCTGACGACGGCTCTGAGATCGGCACAGCGACATGCGGCACAATCTCAGGCAACAGAACAGGCATTGTCAGGTTCAATTTCAGCGTCGACAGCCTCAAGTCGACGGGCAGTCGGCGCGGCTTGTCGACCATCCTAACCAGGATTGACTCGGGCGGATTCCTGGTCGGCACCGTGGTCATATGAGTCACGAGCGCGAAGATGATCAATCCGTGAACAACCACGATAACTACTAGCGTGCTTCCACGCGCGAATTCGCGTTTCGAATCGCGATCCATCTGGATGCTCCACCCGGGGTCAGCAAGTGGCGATTGAAATTCCGATTCTCCGCGACATGAATGCTACACCCTGTGACTCAGATAACATTAGAAAATCAACTGCTTTTTCTAATGTTTCTCGAGTCGGCTCCTAATTGGATCGCCTTAATAAGCTACGGTTCGACCGGCAGCTTCGAACGCGACCGAGCGATACCCTTAGCTCCGAAATCGCACCATTTTCGCCTCGGTAAATTCGACCGTGAAACGGCCCTCATCCGTATCGAACCGATTGTGACCAACCGGGATGAGATGTACCGTGCCGATGCGAAATGGCATGGCCAGCCGCCCATCCTTGAGATGAACCCGCTGAATCTGCCGAACCTCCTCGCTTCTGCACGATCCACAAAAATCGCGTCGACCTGTCCGCTCTCTTGAGAGTACGTTTCAGGGCCTGCAAAGAGACTCGCAGAAAATAGTAAAGCCAGCATTGGCGCACCGATCCGCCATGAGTGCCGCGCTTCTCCACACCTTGAGCGCGCAGCGACAGCCAAAGCTGAAATCCGACTCAGACAGGTTCGATGTAAGGATCAGTTCGCCTCGCCGGTGTTGATTGCGTGCAGCCTGCGATTGTACTCGTCCTGATCAACCTCCATGTTGCCACGGCAGGTTTGATATCCAGGTTCGTGGGGGTTGCAGGCGTGCTGCCATCGCATCGGCGGAGACATCATGAGGTCGAGCCTTGCGGATTCTCGGCGCTGCTCGGCGTCGTCCGCGCCAATCGACAGAATGAGGGCTTGCCCGCCCGGGTCGGCCAGCAGCGCCTGCTCCAGGCGAGCCGCCGTGTGGAGATTGACAGGCGTGCCGACCCCGTTATTCAAACATTGAGCGAGAAAGTGATAAGACCAGAGGTCTCGAGAAGACTTCCACAAATTCAAGATCCACAGGAACCCGACCGCCTGGTTCTGCTTCACGCCCCATCCCATCAAGTAGGCTAGGGCGAGGACTTCATTCGCGCGGATATTCTTCGTCCTGGCGCCCCGCTCCAGCCAACATCGTCCCCGCAGAAATTCCGCAGCGCGCAACGCGTACCTTCCGATCTCCAGGGCTTCATTACCCGTCACATTCGCCTGCGAATCGCACGGCAGTTCATGCAGTGCCGGCGAGAGAGGAAATTCCGGCTGCAGCACAGCGCGGATGTCGGCGGGATATGATTTGAAAAAAGGTGACGCACCGTGCGGAAGACTGATATCGGTCGGTACCGGGCGCGCTCGCATCTGCTCCACTTGGTTATAGAAGTAGTCGCCCACCGGGGTCCCAGTCGGACTTCCAGGGTGCGTCGGGTCCGGCGGCGTGAATGTGGGTTTCGAGGGCTGTGCGGGTACCGAGGCCGGGTTTGCTGTTGCGCTAGACGCGTGTGCCTCCATCAGCGCCGGGCCCCAGGTCAATGCCACGCCATTAAACGTATTCGAACTGCCGTCAGGTTGATACCAGGCGATGCTGCCATCCACCAGACGATTACCCTCGCTCGAGAACCGCCCCGTGAGGATCGCGAATTGGTGGTTGCTCTCGTTCCTGTAAAACTCGATGGCTTGCGGTGAGAAGCGCACGACGCTGTAGATCGAGCCAACAGTGCCGTCAGTACTGCCCTCCTGAACGGCCTCGTAATGATCGTTGACCAGGGTGAGTCTGAAACAGACGATGCCACAGAAGCGCATCTGCTTGGGCAAGGAACCCACCGCCGTGAAGGGTGGCGGAGCATCCAGTATCCCGGCCATTTGCGTAGGGCCAAAAAGCACGGAGTCCGGGCCGTGACTCGCGACGGACGCGGACGGAGAGGCGGCTTGAGTGCCGGTCCCGGGTCCCGACGGCGGGGCTCCGGATCCTGGCGGCTGCGTTGACTGCGTCGATGCGCTTGAGGCTTGCGGCTGCCCCGGTATCACCGTGGCCGACCACGAGTAGTGAATACTCTGCTGGAAGTGGCCCGGCCAACTCGCATCGACCGTGCCTTCGTACCGCCCATTGCGCAGTGCCCCGCGGTAGACGGCAGTAAAGCCCGGTGAGGTCGAGTCCGACGTGTCGACGCGGCGAACGGTAATGTTGCCGTCCCCTGAGTTTTCAAGAGTCAGCGCGGCCTTGGCGCCACTCGGCCAATGAGCATCCCCGCTTGCACCGCGAAAAGTCCACGTCCCCGGATTCCCGGTGGAGCATTGATTGCCGTCGCACTCCTGGTACCGCACTACCCCATCGGGTGGGACAGCCGTCTGCGCCGCATCGGGGGTAGATACAGCGATCATCATCGCGAGCATCGCCAATGGCTTTACTGACATAGCTCGGTGCATTTCAGTCCTTGCTAGCATTTCACGCCTGCACATCCGGTGCTGCAATCCCCAAGGCTGGCAAGTTTACGTGCGGACTCGCCGGGCGGCAACGACGTCTCCCTAGACGCTCTGTTCGGCGCTGGATCCCTTGATATCGGTGGAAGCGCGGGATGTGCCCGACGTCTATGAAGTTTTCGCCCGGACCCTGAGCGGACAAAGACCTGCATCGGAGTTAAGAATTACCTTTCACCGGATCGTTTCAAACCACTTCGTTCTTTTCGCCTCGACAGCGGTACCAGCGGTAACACGCCTAGTATGGCGTCACGATACGAGCTACTCGATTGAACGCAGGACCCACAAGATAAAGTGAATGCAAACGATCCATGATTGGCGACTTGCGCGTAGACAATTGCTCGTACATTCAGTAGAAGAGACCGTTCAATTCGTACAAATCCTCGGTCGGCGAGCTCGGCCGCCAAGCGCTTGATCGAATCTCGCCGAATGTAGTCGCAACTGCCACTGCGGATCGTCACATAGTTGCCGTGCGCGTGAATGTAATCTATTTTTTCTACTTCCAGCGGGTATAAGCGATGTTGACGTTCGCCGACGAGGAATCGCAACTGGTTGTGCGACGGCAGGAGCCGCTCTGGAGCACCGCTCGGTGCTAACCGCGGTTTCCAAACGCCTGCGCTAGGTGAGTGGTGGCGCTTCTGAGCGCGCTCGAGAGACTCACCCAAGCGTCCTGCGTCGACTGGTTTGATGAGGTAGTCGAGCGCGCCGGCTGCCAGTGCGGCCGCGGCGTTGTTGGGGCCGCCGGTGACGATAATACTCAAAGGTCCGCTTTGCCAATCCGCGGCACTGAGGAGGTCAAACCCCGACATATCGGGTAGCTCCACGTCCACAAGCATGACGTCCGGGCATAATTCATCTGCTGCGCGCAGCGCGGCGAGCCCGGAATCGGCTTGTCCGACGATTTGCACATCATCGCGTTGCTTGCATAATTCAATCAGTGAAGTGCCCTTCTGCTGTTGATTGTCAACGATAAGGACTTTAAGCGTCATAGAGACACGTCGAATTGGCTGCCGGCCCTGCTCGGTGCCTTGACGAAAGGAGTGGCGACAACGGTGTTATTCCTGCTTGCTACCAACCGCAGAGGCGAAGCTGTCCCGAGCACCGAAGTAGCATTCGATGGCCGCCACCTTGTCACCACGGATTTCAAGATACTCGATGTTCTGGAATGTCTTGTCATTTGAAGTGTGACAGACGTACATCACAAATCCCTCGTTGCGCGCTGCAATCAGATGCCTCAAGTCAAACCGCTCAATAAAGGCAATCTGGGTGTCCCAGCATCTAGTCTTGAAGGCGCTCTTACTGATGTGATCGTCGCCGTTTGGGCTGGTAAATGTGAAGTCGTCCGTCAGCAGGATGTCGAACGGGCGCCACTGCTTTGTCTCCCAGGCTGCATAGTATTTGCGGACAGTCTCCTCGCTTCTTGACGACTGCCCTGTCGCTGCCCGCGCAGTCTCGATGTGGGGAACGCCCGCTGCAGCGGCCAGCGTGCATGCACTTGCCCGAAGCAGGATTCGGCGCGAAATTGCCGTCGTATTCATGACTCAGTTCTCCTTGTTATTCCCGGCTTTCTGCGTGAAAGGCGCCAGGACCGAATGACGCTGGAGCGCCGGTCGCGGCCGGCGAGAATCTTCCTTGCTTGGGTCGAGTCCGTGCGAGCTAGGCGCGCGCCGTAGAGCGTCTTGAGTGTCGAGGCAACGCTTTTGCTGATGCGAACACTTTTGCTCACCGTCAGTTCTTCCGGCCAGATTTCTTCCTTGGATGACGGAACAGCCATTCAACGTACCCACGCAGGTGGTCAATGCTGGTTTTGACCAACTCGCCGTCGCCTTTGGTCTTCGCCAAGATCAATGCGCCCTGGAGCACGGCTTGAATGTGCAATGCAAGGCTTTCGGCTGTCCAGGGTGCCCGCATGTGATAACGCTTCATGGCGTCGGCAATGTCCGATTCCACTGTGGCGGCGTGACCGCTGATGCAGGCATCGCATGCTTGACGAATATCCGGATGGGTTTGGTATGTCTCCTGAACCAACGTGCCCGCGAGACACGAAAAATCTGAAACGTCGCCGCGCAGCATGGCCTTGCGAAAATCCAGATAGCCGAGAATCCGATCAACCGGATCGTCGAATCGGTGGTAGGGGGCAGCAGCAAAAAGCGCGTTGTTCATTTCCGACCAACGATTCACTGCTACTACCGCGAGCGAGTTCTTGCTCGGAAAGTGGTGAAAGAACGCGCCCTTCGTCAAGCCGACCTTGGCGCAGAGTTCTTCAATCGACGTCGCCGCATAGCCCTTCTTACGGATGAGCGTAATAGCCGCATCTAGAAACTTGCTGCGCGCGCCACCCGCCGGTGATGGTTGGAGAGATTGCGGATTCATGGCTCAGCATACCAACCGGTCGGTACCTCGTCAAGCACACAAAAAGCCCTGCGCCGGCCTTCCAATTCACGGTGCACGTCGGGTCTTCCGCTGACACGCCAGTCCCTCACTGCCGCAGCAGTTGCGTTACTTGTTCCGCCTGGACTTCCGCATGGCCTCTCCCTCGCGCGACTCACCGCCAATGCCAGGCCACTCGTGGGCCTCATACCGGTCAATTGACCTCGGTGTGCAGAATATTTTGACTTCGTGAGGGTTTTTTCACCGCCGTTTACGCCTTTGTTGATAGACGGCAATTAGTTGTTCAACGCCGAGCGGTCACGCAAGAGGTGGGCGGCGGCTTGGACTTGGGTTAGGCGCGGCACCGGATGCCAAATGATGATTGATGAGCTTTTGCTAATGATCATCATTGCCGGCATGGGACTCACGGTTGCCTACCTCAGAACTGAATATGTCTTATATCGGGGGTTCAAAGCCGCGGAGCAAGAGAAATTGAGTGTTGAGCATGAGTTGCATGCCAACAGACTTAAGACTAAGCAAATTGATGTGCCGGAAGCCGCCTTACGAGACCATCAGCATTTCCTTAGCAAAGAATCAGCGCCTTGCGCACCGGCCGAATTGGCACCTACCGTATATTCGAGAAAATCCGCAGACGCAGGGATTGCGCGACGCGCGGAGCTGGCATGACATCGAAGAGCACTAGCTATTTTCATTTGCGAGGCGCTCACCGGCTGCTCGCGGCATTTTTTGCCATCGCGGTGTTGACAGGATGCAAACCAAACTTCGGTAACGTCGGTCCCTGCGCAGTTTGTTTCGGTCCCCCAACGCAAGTCAGTCTCGAGGGCACGCTAAGCGGCTTGGTCGGCTCGCGGCTCCGGCTGCAGAATAGCGCGGCTGAAGGAAGGCCTCAGTCCAATGGTGCGGCATCGAACGGGACGGCGGTGGTTTTCGCCGAATCGCCTTTCAATACAGCCTATGACCTGACGGTGCAAACACACCCGACGAATCCCTCCCAGACTTGCATCGTCACAAATGGGACGGCTACGGCCGGCACTTCGGATGTCACCAAGATTGCAGTGACTTGCACCACTAATCCGCCGCGCTTCGCCTATGTAGCCAATCGTGGCGCCAAAAACGTCTCAGCCTACAGTGTCGATGCCACGACGGGAGCGTTGACGGCCATAGCGGGCTCCCCCTTTTCTGCCGGAAAGCTCCCTGTCGCCATCGTCATTCATCCCACGGGCAGCTATGCCTACGTCGCCACTCAAATGGACGCGACCATTTCCGCATTTACGAAGTCTTTCACGATTGAGGTTCACAGTAAGGGGAATATCCGATGAACAGATCCATGAATACGCCCACTCGGAGCATCGCAATGAGCCTCGGCAATGCGCTAGCCTTCGTAACCTCGTGTGCCGCGAGCGGGGACTGCCGTCAACCGTTCTTGGCCCGCACAGCGGCGAGAGTCAATCAGGGAGGACCGTGGGCGCGAATCCTCCTGATATTGGGCATCTCAGGCCTTCTGTTCGTTCAAACAGCGGGCGCGCTTTCTTTTCCAGATTTCGTACAATGTGTGGGCGCAAGTGGCCACGATCCGGTTTGCAAGCTCGACGCGGGAATTTATCCCGTGAGCGAGACCATCGCCCTTGGCAGGTCCAACGTAACCATCGAAGGGACTGTGCTCGGCTCCTTGCTTGAAACCACGTTGCAACGCGCCGCAGGCTTCAACGATGCTTTGATCAGCGACGTGAATGCGATTGGGACGACTTTGAAGTCCATCACGATCCGCGACTTGACCTTCGACGGGAATCGAGACGCGAACCTATCGCCTTACTTTGCGTACAATCCGGACGTTGCGATCTTCGTGGCCCAGAAGTTGCGCGTCGAAAATTGCGCGTTCATCAATTCACCCAACATCGGGCTCGCTCTCTACGGGGCGGGAACGGCAGACGTGATCGTTGACCAGTGTTACTTCGGCAACCCCGTGGTTTTCGGAATGTGGTCGGATGCCACCGTCGACACCACCAATATTACTTATCTCGATTGCCCCAACATCCAGTTCGTAAACAATGTAATTCTGAAAAATTCAGTATTCGAGAATGCAGGGGAGTCCGGGCTCCTGGCTGAGGTGACGAACTTGCAAATGCTGGGGAATGTGTTTACCAACAACCACTCCAACACGATCCCATTCGACGACAGCGGCGGCCAGATCGATTTGACGGTCTGCACCAAAAACGCCCTCCTCTGGAAGAACACATTCCAGGATGGCTCGGCAAGCCCGAATGGCACCGTCGCGGACGGCATCGAGCTACACGGCACGTATATTTCTTTGATCGACAACACAGTGAAGAACAACTCGGGCGACGGCATCAACATGGATGGAGTGCAGCACATCACGATTAAGAACTCGGACCCCACGACCGGTAGCTTCGGAAACGGTCGTACGGGCATTGCGATTGCTCACTCAGATCCCACCTTTCGGATCACGGAATGGATCAGCATCGATTTCGCAATCGCGACCGGAAACGTTGAGTATGGCATTTGGAGCGACACCAGCAACACGACTCCGACCGAACCTGTAAACCACTTGACAATAGAGAACACTTGCCTGAGCGACAACACGTTGGGTCCAACCTTTTTTGCGAACCTCGGGCCCGATGTCACGATGAAGGACAATAAGGTATCGGGGTGCGGGCCGAAGCAATGACGGGTTGCAGCTGTTAGCGCAAAACTCTTAGGGGCCCGCGAGGGCTCCCTTTTTGCTCGGAACGCAATGCGTCTCGGGCACAATAAAATACCCCCGCAGCCCATTCCCTCGATTCAGGTGAATGCTTTTCTGCGGGTGTGGGTTTTGGCGCGCGCCTTACGCATGCTTCCGGGCAGGGATCTAAGTACTGGCACATGAGGTCGGCGACTGCAGCCCATGCCGCTCCTGCAGCTGCATGACCGACGTCGCCCGAAAACCGTTTCGTGATCGACCCCAAACGGAAATTGGGTCGTCGGGCTTCTAGGGACCCTCCACTCACGGTTCGCCTCACCGTACCCCGGCGACAATGAAATCTTGCCTTTCCGTGCCACCAGAAAGTGACGACGATTCGCCAATACGTGACACGACCACCATCAATCGCCATCGTCAGCACTCCCCTGCGTACGATATGATCTGCCTTTACGCCAGGTAATCACACATGCAAGCAAGCCACTGCGTGCGCGGGATCGGAGCGCTCATTGTTTTTGGACTCGGAGCAGCGGCGCTCGCCGCCGATAAGCGGCCCTTCGACAGTAGTGACTTTACTTCGTTGCGGTCGGCAACACCGGTAGCGATCTCGCCCGACGGCAGAACTATCCTGTTCGACGTGCAGAGCTTCGATGAAAAAGGCCCAGCCAAGCACGAGTGGCACACGGTCGCACCGGCTGGCGGTGACGCTGTCAAGCTGGAGCTGCCGGAGAAATTCACGCCCTCCGGCTTCACCCGGGACGGAGCGCTGTTCGGCGAATATCGTCTCGACGATCAGACGCAGCTCGCCATCGTGCCCATCACCAGTGGCAAGCCGACGGTAATCCTCGCGCTGCCGCGCGGCAGCCGCGCGCCAACCATTTCACCCGATGGCGCGAAGATCGCCGTCCTTTCGGACTCACGTGCCAAGGACAAACACGAGCAGCGCAACGTCGTCGAGAACGATGAGGCAAGCCTGTATGTGTTCGATCTTCAATCTCAAGGTGGCGCGTGGTGGTGTCCGGAACTGCGCACCATCAGCGACTTTGCCTGGTCAAAGGATTTCAATCGCCTGGCGGTGGTGACGCAGCCGCCGAAGCTTGGCAATCACGAGGCGCACTCGGTGCTCAATGTCTGCGGCACGGACGGGTCGCATCAGCTCGCCGATGTGCCGACGATCACGGCCGGCATCGCATGGTCCGCCAATCAAAAAGAATTGGTGTTTGCCGCGACGAAGTCACCGACCCTGACCGCGGAACACGTGTGGACAGTGCCCCTCTCGGGTGGTGCCGCGGCGGACCGAACGCCGGATCTCGATGCCACGGCCGGCACCGTGAAGAATTATCACGGCGCCGTCCTGGTAGAAGTGCATCGCGGCGTGCGCACCGAAATCGACGATTTCGCCGACGGGAAGCTCACCCCGATGCTGCGCTGGCCGAATGGCACCACAATTGGGATGCCTGCGGCGAATCCCTTCCCCGATGCGCCGGACGTGCAGGCTGTGGGGGTCGCAGATCCGGACCACTCCAACAACGTCGCCGTTGTGAAGGACGGACAGCTGCAAAGGATCACCTTCGAGGGCGACGCGCAGCTCGCGGGTATCAGTCTAGGCGAGACGAAAGTGGTGCACTGGACTTCGAAGGAAGGCATCAAGCTGGAGGGCATCACCACTTTCCCGCCCGGCTACACGCCTGGCAAGCGATATCCCTTCTTAGTGTTTCCGCACGGCGGACCGGAAGCAAACGATCAGCTCGGGCTTGACCCGATGGCAAAATATATCGCCGCCAAGGGCTATGTGGTCCTGCAGCCCGAGTATCGCGGATCTACCGGTTACGGCACGGCGCACATGACGGCCATTTACCAGCATTTTGGCGATCGAGCTTATCGCGACGTCGACAGCGCCACTGACTTCGCCATTGCGCAAGGATGGGCCGACCCCGCGAGGCTAACCATGTTCGGCTGGAGCGCCGGCGGATTTATGACCTCTTGGACGGTCACTCAGACGAAGCGCTACAAAGCAGCGATCGAGGGCGCAGGCATCACCGACTGGCTGAGTTTCATTCCCACCAGTGACACCTGGCAGACCGACTACGATGCACGCTTGCAGGAAAAGGACCCAGGCCCCATGCTTAAATTCTCGGCAGTGATGTTCGCTGACCGAGTTACCACACCGCTTCTCATCCTGCATGGCAGCGCTGATGTACGGGTCCCGACTTTTCAAGGCTTCGAGTTCTATGCCCTGCTCAAGGAACGCGGCAAGACCGTGCGCATGGTGACCTATCCCGGTTCACCGCATTTTCCACGGCTGGCCGAGCAACGCCGCGATGTGCTCGACGAAGTCGGCTCCTGGTTGGACAAGTACAACCCTTGACTCGGTTGCTGTCGCTATTGCGTTGATAGGGATGGTGCGCCGGTTGACACGCATGAGGGCGCCCTCGCCGGCCTAAGACACAAGCGCGGACCGCGGCAACTCGATTTCGCCGCTTGCGATGTAGGTCGTGGCACCACCAACGCTGACAGAGGTCACAACGCTTCCGCTCTTGCGCGCTTCCGCTTCGATTTCGCTTCGGCGCCCCATCCAGACGCCTTGCTGGATCGAAAGGCGATAGACCATTCCGCCAAAATCAGGCTTCGCTGCCATTGCCCTGACTAGGGCGGCACAAGCGCTGCCTGTCGCGGGATCTTCTTCGACGCCCAGAGCGGGTGCGCACATGCGAGCATAGAGCTTGCCGCCATCCCGTGGATTGCCTGCGAAGAAGAAGACGTGGGGACCCCACGCGCGCGCGAGCGTTGCAGACCAGGCAGCCCGATTGATCGCCGCCCGATCGACAACCTCGTTCGAGCTCAGTTGCGCAAAACAGAATGGAACACCGACGCCTGCGAAAAAGACTTGGCTCACCTCGGCAGGCTCGATGGATAGGACCGCGGCGAGATCAGTCGGAGACGGTGCGCCGGTCGGTGCATCGATCTTCCCCGACAACATCAACGTCAATGTGCCGTGGAACCCCCCGTTTCGCTGAGTGACGTCAACCGTCACGGGACCGACATTCTCCTCCAGAATGAGGCGGATTGGATCATTCAGCCGTTCGTGCTGTTTCATCACCAGCGCACAGGCTGTGCCGACCGTGGGATGCCCCGCAAAGTTGAGCTCCGCCCGAGGCGTGAAGATGCGCACCCGACACGTGTTCGCTGGATCGTTCTTGGGTAAGACGAAGGTCGTTTCGCCGAAATTGAATTCGCGAGCAATCTTCTGCATGCCCTGGGTCGAAATGCCGGCCGCGTCCGGCAGAACCGCGAGCTGATTACCGCCGAACGGTGCCGAACTGAAAACATCGACGATGTGAAACGTGTATTTCATGAGGTCAACCTCCGTGCGTCGCCTCAAGCCTTGACGACGAGGTCGATCTCAACGCAGGCCCCCAGCGGCAGCGCGGCCACCGCGATCGTCGTGCGGGCGGGAAAGGGCTGACTGAAATGCTTTGCGTAGATGCCATTCATCGCGACGAAGTCACTCATGCTCGTGAGATACACTCCGGCGCGCGCAACGTGATCGAAACTCCTGCCGGCCGCCTTGAGAACCGCCGAGAGGTTCTGAAAGACCCGCTCGGTCTCGGCCACAATACCCCCCTCGACCACCTTGCCAGTGGCCGGGTCTTGGCCAACTTGACCGCTGAAGTAGAGGAAACCACCGACTTCGATCGCCTGGGAAAATGGGCCGACCGGCGGCGCGAGTTCCGGCGAGGTAATTGCGGTCTTGCTCATGGCAAACTCCCTTTGGATACTGGGTGAGATGGTCAGAATGGTGGAACCCGAGTTTGCGCGCCCTTCCATAAGTATTGGCGCCGCTCTTTGAGCGCGTATAACAATTTTATTTTAAAATAAGTTCACGAATGTATTCTCTGCGCAGAACTTTTCTGTATTCATTCCGGCCCACTCTGGCCTTGTTCTGACACTCAGTGCTACAGATTACTTTCTTGGCCACTGCTTCTTCCTCGATGCCTCTATCTAAAGCCGCCATGTTTTTATAAGTGATCCACAGAATTATATTGGGGTGATCCGGTGATTGTGGAGTGGCACTGAAGACCTTGTAATCGATGATTATCCCTGCTTTCTTCGTGGCTTCCATGGTCGGCTTCCATGTCGAATTTAGCCAATCGATGTACTCTTCAAAATGCCCGTACTCAACTCCTATTTCTTGCACGAGAGTGACCGGGCCCTCGGTATATTGGCGCTCATCCTGGGCACGTGCATCAAGCGAAAGTGAGGAAGCTGCGAGACACATGGATAAGATAATGCTCTTAATCATTTTCTCTTCACCTGTTGCGATAGATCCAGATTTCCGCAAAAACATGAATTCCCCGATACTCTGATACACGACGGAAAATTGCACCGCATCGACATTCCATTACTTTTCCACCGTCTATGTCTTCGTCTGGCCGGCTGATCGTCCGCCGCGCTCCTTAAGAGAGTCCCCGGGAGGCAGCCATCCTCATTACTTAGGTTTGCGGAACTTCAGGATGAACTGGTCGGTGTGTCCGCGAATCGTCTGGTCGAACACTTGGGCCGTGCGGGGGTCCGCCGGATTGGCGAGAATCGAACTCTCAGAGTCGAACTTGAAGCCCGCGGCTTCGACCTCTCGGCGCACGGTCGAGGACTCGATGCGATGCAAGGTCTCGGTTACATTTGCGGGAGCGCCCAGAGCGGCGGAATGATCGAGAATTACATATACGCCACCGGGCTTCAGCGCACTGTAGACGGCCCCGTTAAACGCGGCGGTGTCGACCGGACCCATGAACTCGTCGTGTAAGTCGTGGTAATTTTGGGAAATCCAGAACAGGTCGAGCTTCTCGGGAAACTTTAGTCCTTCGAGTGCTGCGGCAGTCGTAACCGTTAGGTTTGGATGGGTGACGGCATAGCCCTGCAGCTCCGCGATTGCCTTAGGGAAACTCTTGTACTTGAAGAATGCGGTGGGCTCCACGGCGTAAACGTGGCCCGTGGAGCCGACGACGCTGGAAAAGAGACGCGTGAAATAGCCCGCGGCGGCGACATAGTCGGCAACCTTGTCCCCCGATTTGATGCCTGCGAACACCAAAGTTTGCTCCGGCTTTCGGTCAGCATCCCGTGTGGTGTCAGAGTCCGGGCGCGACGAATCGGCAATCGCCATTGTGGCGGCGGTTGAATTACTTGCGTTGTCCAAGGCATTCGCCCCGGGAATAAGCGCGACGAAAGCGATCAAGATAGCCATAGTTTTCATATCGACTCCTCTCCTGGACATTCTGGTTTAGCCCCGTGTCTTGAGCAAAGTAAGCACGTGGCAGGATCTGAGAGAATCCTGGGCTGTAGCCCATAGCTTGAATCGGCAACGACCCCCCAAGAGTGCTGTCGGCGCAGGGTTTTGCGTCACATCAGCAACGCTGGCCGGAGAGCTACCAAAGCGCTGAACAGTGCGATAGGCGCAGTGAAGAATCTCGGGACCGCCCGTGTGCCGAATTTGCATCGCATGAGGCATACAGATTTCTGGGAAAACATGAATTTGTGAACATTCTGATGCCGGACAGCAATTTACACAAATTCATTATTATCACGATTATAGTACCATTGGAGCACGATGCTGTTACTCGTCGGGAACTGAGACCCCCTTGCTCGAAGATTTACGCGCCCTCGTAGAGTTCGCCCATGCCGGGTCCATCGCCGGTGCAGCCGGTCGTCTATTCCGCACGCCCTCTGCGATTACCCGGCAAGTGCAAAGGCTGGAGGCTGCATTGGGTGCCGAGTTGCTCGACCGCTCGGTAAAGCCGCCGCGTCTGAACTCGCTTGGCTCCAGGGTACTCGAACAAGCGCGAGAGCTGCTGCAGCGGACCGAGGCGCTGAAATCTCTTACGTCGAACGACGCCGAACCTCACGGCCTCTTGCGTATCGGGCTCGCGCATGCCCTGGCCGAGGGGACGCTTATCGAACCTATCCGGGCGCTGACTGAGAAATACCCCAAGGTCCGACTGCGGCTGTCCAGCGAACTTACCAGTGAATTGGTTCACCGGCTGCTCGCAGGTGAACTCGACGTTGCTGCCGTGCTTTTGCCCGAAGGTAGAACCGCGCCTCCACCTCTACTGACGAATATTATCGCCAGCGACCGCATGGAGATCGTTCAAGGCACCGCAGGCAATATTGCCGGTGATTGGAAAAGTTTGGCCCGAGCACCCTGGGTGCTCAATCCGCCCGGGTGCTTTCTTCGGGCGAGCCTCATTGATCGGATGGAGCGTGCCGGCTCCACCCCAATGATTGCGGCTGAAATCCACAACATGCATATGCAGCTGGCGTTCGTTCAGTCCGGATATGGTGTCGGGCTGCTACCCGCTCGCTTTATTGCCAGGAATCATTCCATCGATCCCGTGAAGGTATTGCGTCCCCCATCGTTTGACCTGCACCGATCCGTCGCGATCGTCCGGGTTGCGCAGCTCGGCGCCTTGGGGAAGGCCGTCGAACTGTTGGCACACGGGTTCCGACAATTGTTTGAGGCCGCCGACACCACGCAGCCCGTGAAGAGGCACCGCAGAGCTGTGCCCGTGAGTCGGCGGGCGGGGCGAGCGTCCAAGTAGTCCCCGGACATCGCTTGTTGCAGCCGAGCGTTCAGAGCGTGTTTGCGTAAATCGGTCGACAGCCGCGCCCTCTCAAGCCATTATTACTCGACCTTCCGCGTTGCCCTCGGGCCGCCCGCCGCCCCGTTTCTCTTCCACGCACGTCACCGATCGACCGCACGGGCGCGGCGCAGTCGAATTCAATGTCGTGATCGCGAACGACCGGATCACTACGGTGAAAGCGGGTGATGCCGCTAAAATTCAGGGCGGCACGCGCGAAGTCGATGCGTCCGCAATTTGTTGATCCCGGGGCTTTGGGACTTAGCATACTTGTCTAACATCAAACAACAACGTGGGGTTTCGCCCGAATGTCGCTCCCCGACCGAACGCTCGCGCTGAATATTTTGCGCGCACATCGCGCGTCGAGCGATGCTGAGCTGCTGACGCTCGCGCTCGAAACTCTCGCGTCAGGACAAAGGTACCTCGCGTACGAACTGCTGCGCGCGGCGCCACGAGCACTAACTGCTGCAAGAGTCAAAGATGTCAGACGATTCGCCGTCGGCATGACCACGTGGAGCGACGTAGATTGCTTTGGTTGCTTCGTCGCAGGTGTTGCGTGGCGGACCGGCCGCATTTCGGACAAAGAAATTGCGCGCTTCGCTTCTTCTATTGATAGGTGGTGGCGGCGTGCCGCGCTCGTCGCAACCGTACCACTCAATGCAAAGTCCCGCGGTGCAACGTCCGCAACTGGCGATGCAAAACGCACGCTTGCCGTGTGCACGCAGCTGCTCGACGATCAAGACGACATGGTGGTTAAGGCAATGTCATGGGCGCTGCGCGAGCTCGCAAAGCGCAATCCCCGTGCGGTTCGCACGTTCCTGTCGGAACATGCCGAACGTCTCACCGCGCGTGTTCGCCGTGAGGTCACTAACAAACTTACGTGATGACCTTACCCTCAACGCAGTTGCGCGACGATCGTGTGGTTACGGTGCAATAGGGATCCGCGAAGTCGAGAAAACGATGCCTGCGTCGCCATATCATCGTCCGCGCTCCTTCTGCATAGCACGCAGTGCGCGCTGGCGCATTTTGACCTCAGCCTTGGTCGTCCGACGCGCAACTGGGTCGGAACGGTCGCGGGCAATTTCGCGACACAACTTCTGATAGTTCGTGAGTCGATCGGCCGTAACACCGGCGCGCACGGCACATCCCGGCTCATTGTTATGAGCGCAGTCGCGAAATCTACAGGCCTCCGCAAGAGCGGCAATATCGTCGAATGCCGCGTCGAGCGCGAGCTTGTCGATGTCGAGCCGCAGGCCGCGCAAGCCTGGCGTGTCGATGAGGCACCCTCCCCACGGTAATGGGCACAAATGCCGGCTCGTGGTCGTGTGTCGACCACGGCTGTCAGAAGTTCGCACGGCACCGGTCTCTCGAGCAAAGGACTGGGTCAACGTGTTAGTTAAGGTCGACTTACCGGCGCCAGACGATCCCAGCAACACCGCCGTCTGACCTGGCCCAAGATGGGCAACAAGACAATCAAGCGCCATAGGATCGGTCGCATTCACGGCATGCCGCTCAATGCTCGATGGCAAGCGCTCTGCGAGCAAACCCACGTGCATGTCCACGTCAGCACACAGATCCGCTTTGGTCAATACAACAACGGGTAGCGCGCCGGCCGATTTCGTCAGCGCTAGATATCGCTCGAGGCGTCTTACACTGAAATCGCCGTCGAGGCCCATCACGAGAAACGCGCTGTCGACGTTCGAGACCAGGACCTGTCTGTTACCGGACGGATCGATGCGCTGGAACTCCGTGTACGGCGTGAGCCGGTCACAGATCCACCACTCGCCGTTGGTACCGCAAACAGCGATCACCCAATCGCCGACCACGATGCTTTCGAGGCGAGAGAGCGCCGGCAGCGAACGCGCCACGTGTGACTCGACTCCCGTGTGAATGAGGCTGGTCGCGCGGGAATGCTCGACGACGCGGGCCAGAGTGCCTGGCGTTGAGGCGCGCGATTCGCGTGCGCGAGCGACTAGTGAATTGAAGCCGATCCGCCGCAGCAGATCCTGATGATCCAGGTTATAAGACATTGGTAGTTGATCCTGATAATTCGCCGTTTATGCGCAAGGCGCACAAACACTTCTCCGCGCTTTCGCGGAGCTCGAATCAAATCAGCGGCTGCCCCGAGAGGAAATCCCAGGACCCGCGCGTTTAGACAAGGACCGACACAGGCATTACCAATGTAGAAGTAGAATGACGGCGCGAATTGTAGCAAAAGCGCAGCATGTGCTCTAGCGTCACCACTCTGCAGGCAACTCATTGCCCGCATTAGTGATGCCGGTCCATGACCTCAAAATCGGTCAAATGCCAAGCTCGTAACCCTTCCCTCATCGTCCATCGCCGCACTGAATTTGAGGCTGCTTCCCGGGCCAAACTCGATTAAATAATCGAACCACCGCTTGCCCTCCGCGACTTGTCGACCTTTGAAGACGAAGGCAGTGGCTGCCCCATAGCTCCCAAATTTTTGCGCCATTCGTTGAGCGAGGCCGGCTTTCATCTTGGCTTCCAATCTCGCGCTAAATATGTTGCCATCGTCTTCACCGCGTTCCAGCGCCGTAAAAGCGGCTCTTGCTTTTGCCGTTACGTTGACGTCTTCGTCGGGAGCTGGGCGCATAGCGGCCCTTGCCAGCTCGGGATACAGGTCATCAAATATCGCGTTGCTGATAATTTCTCCAGGCTCCGGCGCGTCCACATTGTTGGTCAGTACAATGATTCGAAGCTTTTGCTGTGGAAAGTAAAAATTTGCTGCCGTGAAGCCGAAACTGCCTCCGGTATGCCCGATACGCGGTTGGCCGTTCACTTTGTCAATGAACAATCCAAAGCCGTAGCCTGTGTCCTCGCCCCCAGTGGCGATCTGCGGCGTGATCATCAACGCATAGTCGGTCTTCGGCACCACTCTTCCACTCGCTAGCGCCTCGTTCCATTTCTCGACGTCCTCGACCGTACTGACGATGTCCCCCGCCGACCAGCTGTAAGACTCGTGAATGGTCAAACCCGGCTCGAGCTTACCGTTCACACGCCGATACCCCCGGGCCATGGTGGCGAGCGAGCCCTCCTCCGGAACGATATAGGATTGAGTCATTCCTGCAGGCTTGAGCAAATGCTCAAGGCGGTATTGATGATAGGACTCATGTGAGGTGACCTCGATGATTCTCCCGAGGATCAGGTAGCCCGTGTTGGAGTATGAGGCGCGGCTTCCCGGCGCAAAATCCAGCGGCTTGTCGGCCACGAGCTTCATAATTTCTGCAAAGTCGGTCGGTTTCGTAAACTCATCATCACTTTTTAGCCCAAAGTAATCCGATATGCCGCTGGTATGGGTGAGAAGCTGGCGCAACGTGACTTCATTCGCATGGGGCACATCCGGTAGGTAGGCAGACACCTTCTCGTCGATGTTCAGCTTGGCCGCGTCTCGCAGCTGCAGGATGGCCGCGGCGGTAAATTGCTTGGTAATCGAACCGATCTCGTAGTGTGTATCCATCCGGGCCGAAAGCCTGCGCTCAAGGTCGCGAAGCCCAAACGCCTTGCGGTAAATCACCCGACCGTCTCGAATCGCCAGAATCGATGCGCCCGGAGTTTCGGTGCGCTGGAGCACCATTCTGACGTCCTGGTTGATTTGGTGAATCTGCTCATCGGAAATACCCGCACGCGCGATAACCGCGAAGGCCAGCAACAGAGGCACAACAGCAACACCCCTCACGCGCTCTGCCTTACTCGTCACGCTCGACTTTCTTCGTCGGGCGGGCTGTTCGTGCACAGGTCACTCCAAATCGCAGTCTCGTCACTTCGGCATTCCATTCAGACCGCTCGCTTCCCGCAGCGCCTCCCCTCCCAGTCGATAGCCGTCCAAGAACACCGTATCCACATGTCGGAGGTTGGCGAGGTCCTTGGACACATCCCCATCCACAAGGATGATGTCCGCCGTCTTTCCAGGCGCGATCGAACCTGTGCGATCTGCCATCCCGGTCATTCGGGCAGGGATGATGGTTGCGGTCTGCAGCGCTTCCGCGTTGCTTAAGCCAGCTTGTCTGTAGAGCTCCAGTTCACGCACCAACTCCAGTCCGTACCCATCAGTGCCGGCGACGATCCGGACACCGGCCTGATGGAGCTTCCCCACAAGCTGCACCATCTTGGCGAAGCTTCGGCGATAGTCATCGCGCGTGAGGCCTTCGGATAGAGGATAGCCCCCGATCTTCCAATTACGCGTGACAGACGGCGGCGCGATCTCCGCAAACGGCGCATATTCCGGCGAGATGGCGCTGCCGTCGGAGGTCATCAGCGGCTCCCATACCGTTAGCGTAGGATCGATGATTGTCTGTCGCTGCGAGAGCTCCGCGTAGAAGGCCTTCATCGCCGGGGCATCGAGATCGACGTCCTTGCCGTACCGGGCAGGGCCCTCCAGCCGCGCGGCGGTGTTGGATTTGTCGACCACATCTTGCGGCATTGCCTGCATCAAGATGAAGTTGATGTGTGTAACTTCGTCATAGCCCGCCCGCACCGCGTCGAGCGGGCGCATGCCCGCAGGCACGTGGCCATGCACATGCAGGCCGAGCTTATGTGCCTCGGCGGCACCCGGGGCGATCCACGCCGGGTTCATGGACGTGTAGAACTTGACACCCCATAGGCCCGCCGCTTTGATCTTATCTACCGCGGCAATTGTTTCCTCCACCGACGAGACTGTGAGCGCGCCCTGCGCGGCCAGCGGATCCTTGCGATCGATGATCACTGAGATCTTTCCGTCGGGCGCGAGCAGATCGCCGGCGGCGCGACGCCGGTAGATGCTCAGCGCGTCGTCGATGATCGTGCCGGGGCTCCGATAATTCGTCATGCCGGTCGCGACATTTTGGAGCAGGTTCCAATCGTCCCCAACATGCTGGTGCGAGTCCCACAATCCGGGCGTCAGGGTCTTGCCGCGCCCGTCGACCAGGACGGCGCCCGGTGGCGGCTTGATGGATCCCGCCGGTCCGACGGCCGCAACCTTGCCGTCGGAAATCAAGACCGCACGGTCGGGTAGGTATCGACCTGCGACCGAATCGAACATCAGCACGTGATCGACTAGCGTCGGCGTCCGATTGGCGGGGCTTAAGAATTGGTGGGCGATACCCCGAACCATGGCAGCTGTCGCTTCATCCTGCAGAGCTTTGAGCTTCGGGCCGCTCGCTTCGTAGCCTTCCGGCAGCAGCGAAATCACTCCGGCATTGCCAAAAAAATGGTTGTCGCCGTCGAGCCATACCGGTGAGGGCGCAAAGCCGTAGCCTCGAAGGAAGGCGAGCTTGACGGTCTTGGGTCCGTGCGGACCGGCGATCTGTACTGATTGGCCGACAGTGATGCTGGCATGGCCAGTGGGCAGTAGGTCGATTCCCTTATCGCCGGCGGCGACGAGCGCCTCGACATCCAGTTCACCGGCAAGCCATGGCCCGCCGTACGTATTGTAGCGTTTGCTGCCGAAAGGCGCGGAGCCGGAATCGACAACTGTTTTCCAGTGCGCAACGCCGGCGCCGTCGACGCTGAAATCCTCGGCTGCGTCACCCTGATCAGTGTAGCCGCGGATCGCGATAGCCGTAGGCCGACGACCGCTGCCGACCGTCACGAGTTCATCCTCTTCAGTCACCCACCCTCGCAAGGACATCGACATGCGATAGGCCACGTGTCCGTCAGGCCTCGTCCACGACCAAACGTCGCCATGTTTGCCGGCTGTCGAACTGATTGTGAAGTGGCGTGCGCCGGCGGGCGGTGAGCTCAATTGCTCCTTTGACATCGGCGCGGCAACGGCGAAGCTCGCGATTGCGGTAAACAGTGACCCGAGCAACAGTCGGCGCATTTCTTTCCCCTTACCTAAAGATCATCACAGCCTGACAAGCCGGACCGAAAAGCGCAATAACTGTCTAGCCAGTTGAGGTGCGGCGTCCCACCACTCGGCAAGCATTTTCCGTCGGCCGGGCTGCTCGTCCGTTGCGCTCCGCAGTTCTGCTACGCGCGTCTGCTTCGCTGCGTCCGCGCATCGTCCACCGGACGAAGCTCGCGAACATCCGCGGTGCCATACGCTGTGGCCCCCTCTCCCGTGGTATCCGATGCATATTCAGCTGGAGGAATTGCTGCCGTAAAGACGTATCCCCGATGCGCGACGGAGTGATTTGGCTGTCATCATCACGCGATCTAATGTCCTTAACGAAGCTTGAACTGGCCCATCATATTGGCTTCGATATCGGCCCTTGAAACCGATCCGCCCCACGCTGTGTTTTTGTAATAAAGTGCCTTCAGGAAGGCCAAATCGCCGGCTGTTATCGCGCTCGGCCTTTCACGGGCGCCACAGCTCGATGACATGAGGTCCAAGATAGAGGGCAATGGATCGCAATGGTCCGGCGTTTGAATCACTGACAAGCTCAATACTGCCAAGTAGTCGGCGATCGCGCCGATCGGAGTGCCCTCGATTTTCCTAACGTCGACGATTAGAACGGCGGCGCCAATCCCGTTGGTATCGCCGCCGTCGTTACGCGGAAAGATCTTTGGCCAGATGGGCAAAAGATTGACGGGAAGCAGTGCAATCTCCGTATTTGAGACCCTCGCCCCTGCACGCGTGGTGAAATACCATCCCTGAATCGCGTGATCGCTGGTGTATGCAATGAGCCGCTTGATCGATTGAAAATGGTTGTTCCGCTGGAAGTATTTCTCGGCCCAACTCACGATCCCCTTCATCGCCTGTTCCGGGTTATCCGTGAAAACAACCGTGACATTATCCAAACAATTCGAATCCGACTGCAGCGGCGCGCCCACGTACTCCGCCACCGCGCGTAGCCGCGATGTCACGAAGGCGTTGTAATTCGCACTGAGCCCGGTCGTGGCGGGGCAGATACTTTGCATGCCACCGCGCCAGCGTCCAAGGTTGCGGTTTACGGGAGTGATGAAGTTATGGGTCGTGGCATGGTGATCGACAAATTGACTGAGACTGTGTCCGGCCAATTCCTCATCCGTTGGCAGCCTGGCGGCGCTAACGGCGATCTCGGGAAGTTCTGTCTGCGGAAGGGGTGTAACGCTAGCAGTTGCTGGCGAAGAGGTGTCCACCGATGGTCGGCCCGCGCCGTTCGGCGCGCCCATGCGCGCCAGGGTCCCGAACGTCGGCCCGGCCGCGGCAATCGCAACCGTGCCAGTGCCGGCCTGCGAATACGCCAACCCTGTGCCCTGCAGCAACATGGCCATCGCCGCTCGGACGGAATAGGTACCGTTTACGCCGTTGGATTTCAGATTCGAGACCGCGGCATCCGCGGCCGCCACCTGCACACCACTTTGACGCGAGAATTCGATGAGGGCGCTCGGCAGCGGTGAGGCAGCAATATGGAAATGGATCTGGCGATCCATGATGTCGTCTGCGCGCGCCGTCGCGTGCCACGCCACCAGGGCCACGAGCATCAACCGCGTGACAGTTCTAGCTCCGGATACCATTGTGCGTGCGCGACCTGATGAGCATTCCGTCCGTTCCTTGATCGATGACATCCACAGCATATATTTGCTCCAATGCTTTAAACCAATCGCGAACTGTCGTCGGCGACACCGTGCCGGTAAATCGTGTTCGTTGCAGCGCCGGGGCTACGACGATGTGTGTTGTGGAGTAGCGATTGATGACCCCCACAACGTCCTCCAAAGATTCGCCAACGAATTGCAGTGTTCCGCCGCGCCATGAGCTGGCCACTGTCGGATCAACCGTGCCGACACTGAATCGGTGGGCCGATTTGGAAAATGTCACGCGTTGGCCGATATCGGCGCGAATGATCTCATTGCTTGTGCCACCTTGGTCCGTTTTCTCCGCGTCAGGCGACACCTTGATACGACCTTCCATCACGGTCACGGCCGTCGCGTCAGGACTGATTCGCACATCAAACTCAGTTCCAACGGCGGTAACCGTCAGGTTATTGGCATGAACAATAAACGGCCGCGTCAATTTATGCGCAACCTGAAAGAATGCCTGCCCACGCTCCAGTCGCAGATCACGTTTCACCAGCGTGAAATGGGTAACGACACGAGAGCCAGGCGCTAAATCAAGGTGCGACCCGTCGGCCAGTGTGATGCGACGTTGCTCGCCGATGGCGGTATCGAGCACCTGCTCATCGGAATACTGCCATGCGAACCATCCCGCTACACCGAGAAGGAGCACAACGCTTGCGGCCATCGCAATCAGCCTATTGCGATGTTTGCGACGATTCAAAACGGGGTGCACGGTCGCCGCGCTCGCGTCAGGCAGCGCATTCCATAGATGCTGCATTCGCTCGAACGCCTGCAGATTCAAAGGATCGGCGCCACACCATTGCATCCATTGATCGGCGACCTCTTCCGCGTTCGACTCGTTCAATCGCTGCACCCATTCGCTGGCATCCTGCAGTCGCGCGATGTCAGATGCCGTCGGTTCTGACTTGCTCACAGGGATACCCTCTGTCGTACTTGATCGACTTTCATTCCATCCAATCGCAATTGGCAAAAAACCATTGCGTAGGTCACGTAACGTCGCACCATGCGCTCGGAAATACCCAGGCGTACGGCCACGTCGCGCTGCGATTTCCCCTCAAACCGGTGAAGATTCATCACCTGCTGACACTTGGTCGGCAACTCCTGCAGAAACCTCAGCAGCTGTTCGGCCTGTTCACGCGCCAGTAGTTGTTCGGCGGGGTCATCCAATTCACGGCCGGTCGTGTTCAATTCTTCGAATAGCTGCGGCTGCTCTTCGGAGCGCTGCCGCACCCTGCGATGCCGCAGACGGTCAATGGCAAGATTGGCGGCAGTCTTGAATAGATACGCGCGCAACAATCCTGGTGCGCCGGGCTCGTGCAATTGCAATATCCGGACGTAAGCTTCCTGGGCCACTTCCTTCGCCTCCTGCAGAGATCCTAGGCGAGACTTGAGGTAGCCGACCAGCACTCGATTATGCTCGCGAAACAGTTCCGACACCGCAACCGCTGTGGATTCCACATGCGACTTGACCTCATCGCAAAGCATTGGCTGCTGCTGGTCCGCGTCTTCCATTTACCCGTGGCCTCCGCGAGGGATTACACCCCCTGTACAAGATAACGTTTGAACACGGAAATCCGGAACCGCTCGTCGAGCCGACTTCCTGAAAGGTTCTCTATGCTACCCATCGGCGGGGAAAGGAACTGTAAATGTCGCAAATCCACCCACGGCGCCGTACCGTGCCGTAAGAAACCGCCAATACTCGCGCCACTCCGGCATCAATCGCTTGCGGTCCCAAACCAGGATGAGGACAGAAACGAGAGAGAATGACGTCCATAGGACAATGTACTTAGCAAAGAATGGCGAAATGCTCGACGTGGTCACTCAACTCTCACCGCTCGACAAACCAATGGATGATTGCTACATAGGGGTCAGATTATCATTCATCATTTCTATGCCGCTGAGAAATCCAGGCGGCGTGAACCCTTCCACTGCAGGAGCGATGTCTCCGGCGGAAACACCGGCGACAGCGCCGTCTCTCAGCGCTTGGCGCCGAGAACGATCAACAAGGCTCCATATAAGAAAAAAAATCCCACCACCAACCAATAGGCTACCGGTCTGTCGTCGCGTCCTACGGTTGTGATACGCCACAAGGACTGCCAGCGGATCGAACCACTCTGAAGTGCATAAGCCACGTAACCCCACGCGAACGGCACCGTAAGGAACAACTCCAACGCTGTCATCGGCCCGCGGGGAGAGAGGCTTGCAAGGCCATGCCGTTCAATGGCAATAGCCACCACGTAGAACGCCGTATACACCACTAAAGCTAGGCGCCAAGCAAAATTGTTCATGCCGCGTCCCCAACCTCAGGATCGCT
>Ga0210398_10000466_pt1 | contig 46407 bp, 37 predicted proteins | sample IncBWC4OmetaG_FD_161047 | JGI IMG/M metagenome (GOLD analysis project Ga0210398, IMG submission 161047) | Forest soil microbial communities from Barre Woods Harvard Forest LTER site, Petersham, Massachusetts, United States - Inc-BW-C-4-O | ecosystem: Environmental > Terrestrial > Soil >...
GCCGACCGAGAGCCACCAACCTATCCACGCCGGCCGCCACCGGGGAGCGACGGCGGCGGTCAGTGCGCCCAGCACCGCCATGGCGCCATAGCTCACGCCGACATCACTGGCACGCGAGATCGACAGGGGCAACCAGTGTAATTCGATCGCCGCGGTGAGCCCGGCAGCGACCAGCAGCGTGGCGCCGACGTGGCCGGTGACAAACACCAAGGCCAGCCGACCACTGCGCCAGATCAGCTCGGCAAGGGCGAGTAGGCACACCAAGCAGGGCAGCCAGAAGTAAATCGGACCGGCGTCGGTGACGAACGCGCTACCGAACAGGGTTGCCAGGTGACCACGTGCAAGGTTGTGCAGGTTGGTGCTGGCCTGCGCAACGACCTGGGCGCGCACCCGCGGACCGAGATCCACGAGAGCGACGCTGACACCGACCAAAACGGCCGCGTAGCACAGCGTGATGCGGACGCGCCAAAGCCGCGACAATACCCGGAATATCATCGCCATCTACTATGCCTGCGGATTGTCTTCATCTGCATCATCCAAACCTGGCAAGTCCCTGACAGTTTGCGCGCCAGCCTTGAGCCGGTAGATGGCCAAGTCGGTCGGCAGCCCGGGGGTTTTACCTGCGAATACCGAGCGGTGTACCCGCCTGGCAGTGACGCCCAACGCGTCCAAATCCGCCTGGGCGAGCTGGTCCAGTGTGACGCCGGACACCATGACTCCTCCCCTGGTGGCGCGCTCCATCACCCGGGCGGCGACGTTGACGTCGACCCCGAGCCAGTCCGAGGCCAGCCGTTGCGGGCGCCCGGTGTGGATGCCCACCCGCATCCGCGGTGTGTAGCCGTCGACGTCGACGGATTTCAACCCTTTCCTGGCGGCGAGGACCGCAGTCACGGCCACGAGCGGGTCGGCGAACACCGCCATGATGCCGTCGCCCATCCTTTTGACGATGTGACCGCCGGCATCCAGCAGCGGCGGTTCAACCGCCCGCGCCACTCGCCGCAGCAGTTTGAGGGTCGCGTCGTCACCGGCTTGCAACGACCACGTCGAGAAACCCACCAGATCGGTGAAGACCAACGTGACCTCTGGGTTGGCCGGGCGCCGAGATACCGCCTCGGTCATTGCCTGCCACACCTGCAGCGCGCCGAGACCGACCTCGCGAGACGCGCCGCCGCGCTCGCCCAGCAGCCGGCCCGCTGCTCGCGCGGCGGCGCGGGGCCCGCCTTCGCCAGCCGTTGACAGTGGATCGCCGAATTCGGGATCGCCGGGCAAGACTCGGCGCGCGCGACGGACCATTGCGATCACGCTCGGACTCTGGTTGGTGCCGCGCAGCCACTCGGCAGCACTGTGCAGTGACACCGGAGAACGCTGTCGCGAACCAGGCAAATCCGGCGTGGTCACCGTCTGCTCGGGCTCGCCGGACGCCGGTTGGGGCCCGAGTTCCACAGCGCCCAGGGTAGGTGGTGTCGAGAGAGACCGGCAATGACCGTCGTCGTGGTGTCGGTTACGACGCTCGGCGCCAGCGTGCCCCGCAGACCGGCGCGGAGCCACCCCGGGTGTCCGGAACCTGCGACAAACCGCCTGATCACATCGTTACGGCGCTCGGGTCGACACTCGGTAACGGCGCGGCGCGGCATGCCCGGAAATCGTAGACAACGTGTGTTGTCAGCCTTATCGTGAGACTCATTGCTCCTCAGGACCAGGAGGCCGTGATGACGACGACAGTGATGTCATCGATGACGTCGGTTCAACCCGAGCAGGTCGAGCAGCGCGACGATGAATCGGTTCAGCGCGGCCCGTTGGGGCCGGAGTCGCTGACCTGGAAGTATTTCGGTGACCTGCGCACCGGAATGATGGGCGTCTGGATCGGCGCCATCCAGAACATGTATCCGGAATTGGGCGCCGGCGTCGAGGGGCACTCGATCCTGTTGCGCGAACCACTGCAGCGCGTCGCGCGCTCGGTGTATCCGATCATGGGCGTCGTCTATGACGGCAACCGCGCGGCCAAGACCGGTGAGCAGATCAAGCAGTACCACCACACCATCAAGGGAGTCGACGCGACCGGCCGCCGCTACCACGCGCTGAATCCGGAGACCTTCTACTGGGCGCACGCGACGTTCTTCATGCTGGTGATCAAGGTGGCCGAGTACTTCTGCGGCGGGTTGACCGAAGGCGAGAAGCGCCAGCTATTCGACGAGCATGTGCAGTGGTATCGGATGTACGGGATGAGTATGCGGCCGGTACCCAAGTCTTGGGAGGACTTCCAGGAGTACTGGCAGCGGGTCTGCCGCGACGAGCTGGAGATCAATCAGGCCACGCTGGACATCTTTCAGATCCGCATTCCCAAACCGAAGTTCGTGCTGATGCCCACCCCGGTGTGGGATCAGCTGTTCAAGCCGCTGGTCGCGGGGCAGCGCTGGATCGCGGCGGGGCTGTTCGAGCCGGCTGTTCGCGAGAAGGCCGGAATGCGGTGGACACCCAGCGACGAAGTGGTGCTGCGGCTATTCGGCAAAATGGTCGAGCTGGCGTTTCTGGCGGTCCCTGACGAAATCCGTTTGCATCCGCGGGCATTGGCCGCCTATCGGCGGGCGGAGGGCCGGGCAGCGGGCGATGCCCCGCTGGTGGAGGCGCCGAGCTTCATGGCGCCGCCGCCGGACCGCCGCGGGCTGCCGATGCATTACTTCCCACCCCGCAGAACGATCTTCGAGCGGGCCGGATCGCTGGTGCACACCACTTTCTCGCTGGCCGGGCTGCGACCGGCGCGGGGTCGCGGCAAGGCCGCCTAAAGATCGGGGCCCGCCCGCTGCGCTCGTGCGCTCTGGTAGAGGCAGATCGCGGCTGCGGCAGCCACATTGAGGCTTTGCGCACCCCCGGACATCGGAATCGTCACCCGGTTGTCGGCTTGTCGAGCCAGCTGAGGCGCCAGGCCGTGGGACTCGGCGCCGAACAGCCACGCCGTCGGTCCGGCGAGCTCAGCGGCGTCAAGGGACAACTCGCCGTCCACCGTGGTGGCCAGTACCCGCAGCCCGGCAGCCTGCAGCGCGGTGACAGCCGCGATGACGTCCGGCGCGACGACGACCGGTATGGAAAAGACGCTGCCAGCCGACGCGCGCAGACATTTACCGTTGTACGGGTCGACGCTGTAACCGGCGAAGATCACCGCTGCGGCGCCCATCGCGTCGGCGATGCGGATCAACGTGCCCGCGTTGCCCGGTTCACCGATTTCCACCCCTACCGCGACCAGCCGTGGCTCGCTGGCCAGCACATCGTCGAGAGCCGGCTCGGGCCTCTCGCATACCGCCACCAAGCCGGCCGGAGTCACGGTGTCCGACAACGCTTTTGCGGCGCGCTCAGTCACCAGGTTCACCGTTGCGTCTTGCCTGCCGAGCAGATCGGCGTAGCGATGTGCAGCCGCCTCGGTGACGAAGACCTCGCGGACCAGTCCACGCCCGGACGCGGCCTCGACCAAGTGCGCGCCTTCCACCAGGAAGCGTTGCGCCCGACGCCGGGTGACCTGCCGGTGAAGTTTGACTGCAGCGACCACCCGGGCCGATCGTTCGGTGAGCACCGGGTGCGGTTGAGATCCGATTGTCCGGCTCCTCCTCGGGCCGTTCCGGCCCGCATCGTCGCCCGACCAGAACCGCCGAACGGGGTTAGGCAGCCTCTCCGGAAGGTGCGTTGACGTCGTCGGGCAGGGCGGACCGGGCGACGCCGACGAGCGCGGTGAACGCTGCGGGATCGCTGACTGCGATCTCGGCGAGGTTCTTGCGGTCGACCTCGACGCCGGCGGCCTTCAGGCCCTGGATAAGCCGGTTGTAGGTGATGTCGTTGGCGCGGGCCGCGGCGTTGATCCGCGAGATCCACAGCTTACGGAACTCGCCCTTGCGCGCACGACGGTCGCGGTAGGCGTAGTTCAGTGAATGCAGTTGCTGCTCTTTGGCTTTGCGGTAGAGGCGGGACCGCTGGCCGCGATAGCCCTTCGAGGCCTTCAGAATGGTGCGCCGCTTCTTCTGGGCGTTGACTGCCCGCTTTACGCGTGCCATGGGGTGTTCCTATCGTCGTCTGGACGTGATGGTGGTTACGCCGCTGCCTTCTTTATGGGCGTTGGTCAGCCGTTCAGCAACTTGTTGACCCGCTTGGTGTCGTTGGCAGACACGGTGGTACGCCCGTCCAGCCGTCGCGTTCGGGTGCTCGGCTTGTGCTCGAGCATGTGCCTGCGATTGGCCTTCTGACGCACGATCTTCCCGGTGCCGGTGCGCCGGAATCGCTTCGACGCCCCACTGTGGGTCTTGGTCTTGGGCATGTTTTTTCGGTCCTCAGTTCTGCTCTATCAGTTCGGCGACGGTTCGGTGTCGCTGTTCGGTGCGGGGTTCGCGGGCTGGGGCGTGGGGGCAGTGGACTGCTCCGCCGCTCGGGCACGAGTTTTCGCGCCGCGGTGCGGTGCCAACACCATCGTCATGTTGCGTCCGTCCTGCTTGGCCGACGTCTCGACGAATCCGTAGTCGGCGACGTCGGTGCCCAGGCGCTGCAGCAGCCGATAGCCCAGCTCGGGCCGCGACTGCTCACGTCCGCGGAACATGATTGTCACCTTGACTTTCGATCCCGCCTCCAGGAATCGGATCACGTGACCCTTTTTGGTCTGGTAGTCGTGATCGTCGATCTTGGGTCGCAACTTCTGTTCTTTGACGACGGTCTGCTGCTGGTTCTTGCGAGACTCGCGCGCCTTTTGCGCCGCCTCATATTTGAACTTGCCGTAGTCCATGATCTTGCAGACCGGTGGCCTGGCGTTTGGCGCAACTTCGACAAGGTCGAGATCGGCATCCGCGGCGACGCGGAGGGCATCTTCGATACGCACGATGCCTACCTGCTCCCCTCCCGGGCCGATCAAACGGACTTCAGGTACGCGGATGCGTTCGTTGACGCGGGTCTCAGTGCTGATGGGGCCTCCCTGGGTTGTATTCCTCGTTGCGAACGACACCCGGCCGGTCCGGAGTCAGCGGTCGGAATACCACGCCATCAGCAAAAAAGCCCTGCTTAAGCAGGGCCCGGTGCCGACCGGTCACGGCAATAGCCGCCTGCGGAAGGCAGAACCGGCACCACTGGTGTGCCGATGACCGGACCGCTGAGCCTTGAAACGATCTCGTGGCCAACGGTGGGAGTGGGACTCCACTTGCTGTCTCTGGCCTTCGCCTGAGACGGTCGCGCAGGTAAGTCTAGCAGTGCTGACGCACCAGATTGTGATCCAGCCGTCGAGGTGGCCGCCTCCGGCCGTGCCAGCGCGACGGCGCCTAGCCGGTCGAGCCGCCGACACGTGCAATTCCATACCTTCCGAACATAGGCATTCCATAGCAAGTACGAATATCCTCGCGGTCTGTGACACTCACTGCGTCTCGCCCGCGGACCCGGTCGACTTCCCGGCTGCGCTGGGTGCCCGCGGCCGCCGGCTGGACGGTTGGCGTCATCGCCACGCTGTCGCTGATCGCCAGCGTGTCGCCGGTGCTTCGGTGGGCGATCAAGGTGCCACGGGAATTCATCAACGACTACCTGTTCAACTTCCCCGACACCAGTTTCGCGTGGTCGTTCGTGCTGGCCTTATTGGCCGGCGCGCTCACCACGCGCAAGCGCATCGCATGGTGGCTGCTGGTGCTCAACCTCCTGCTGGCGGCCGGGTTGAACATCGCCGGTCTGACACCCGAACACGTCACCCCGCTGCGGACCCTCGGCGAGACGCTCGGACTCGGTTTCCATCTGGCTGCGCTTTTGCTGCTGGTCTTGGCCTACCGGGAGTTTTGGGCCAAGGTCCGGTCGGGCGCGCTCTTTAAGGCGGCCGGAGTCCTGATCGCCGGCTGGGCGATAGGCATTGGGCTGTCCTGGCTGCTGGTCGAAACGTTCCCGCACACGCTGGCGGAGGACGACCACTTGTTCTACGTGGTGAACCGGGTGGTTGGATTCGCCGTCGCCGACCCGGGTTCGTTTGAGGGCAGGCCACACGTCTTCCTCAACGCCCTGATGGGACTCTTCGGCGCGATGGCGCTGATTGCCGCGGCGGTCGTGCTGTTCCAATCACAGCGCGCCGAAAACGCACTCACCGGCGAGGACGAATCCGCCATCCGCGGGCTGCTCGAGCTGTATGGCAAGAACGACTCCTTAGGCTACTTCGCCACTCGCCGAGACAAGTCGGTGGTTTTCGCGCCGAGCGGCCGGGCCGCTATCACCTACCGCGTCGAAGTCGGCGTCTGTCTGGCCAGCGGAGACCCGATCGGCGACCCCCGGGCGTGGCCGCAGGCCATCGACGCCTGGTTGGCGCTGTGCCAGACCTACGGCTGGGCGCCCGGGAATATGGGTGCCAGTTCGGCCGGGGCTAAAGCGTTCCGCGAGGCGGGCCTGAACGCACTCGAGCTGGGCGACGAAGCCATTTTGCAGACAGCCGATTTCAGGCTCTCCGGGCGAGAGATGCGGGGCGTGCGCCAGGCCGTGACCCGGGCTCGCCGCGCCGAGCTGTCGGTGCGCATCCGCCGACACCACGACATCGAGCCTGACGAGATGAAGCGGGTGCTGGCGCGTGCCGACACGTGGCGCGACACCGACTCCGAGCGCGGGTTCTCGATGGCACTGGGCCGGCTCGGTGACCCCGCCGACGGTGAGTGCCTACTGGTCGAGGCCGTCAAACCCGACGGCACTGTGGTCGCGATGCTTTCGTTGGTGCCGTGGGGCCGCAACGGCGTTTCGCTAGACCTCATGCGTCGTTCGCCGGATTCCCCCAACGGGACCATCGAGCTCATGGTCAGCGAGCTCGCTCTACACGCTGACCGCATTGGTATCAGCCGTATTTCGCTGAACTTCGCCATGTTCCGGTCCGCGTTCGAACAGGGTGCCCAACTCGGCGCCGGCCCGGTGGCCCGATTGTGGCGTGGATTCTTGGTCTTCTTCTCGCGGTGGTGGCAGTTAGAGACGCTGTACCGCTCGAACATGAAGTATCAACCCGACTGGGTGCCCCGCTACGCCTGCTACGAGGACGCTCGGCTGATCCCGCGGGTGGGCGTCGCCTCGGTGATCGCGGAGGGCTTCCTTGTGCTGCCGTTCACTCGGCGCAACGAAGAGCACACCGGCCATCACGCGGCCGTACCGCCAACGCTGTTGGCCACCGGGCTCTTGAACCACGATGGTTCGGCGCCCGACGTCGCCGCATTGCAGCAGACCGACCTCGGGGCCGGCGACGACGGCGACCGTCGGCTGCCAGAACAGATGCGAGTCCGGCTGTCCAAGCTAAAGATGCTGCAGAACAGCGGCATTGACGCCTACCCGGTCGGACAGCCACCCAGCCACACGATCGCCCAGGCGTTGGGCAGCGACGACCAGGCGACCGTCTCGGTGTCGGGACGCGTGCTGCGGATCCGGGACTTCGGCGGTGTGATGTTCGCCCAACTGCGTGACTGGTCAGCAGAAGTGCAACTGCTGCTGGAGAATTCAATTCTGGAACACGGGCGCAGCACGGATTTCACCAAGGCCATCGATCTCGGCGACTTGGTCGAAGTGACCGGCGAGATGGGATACAGCAAGACCGGGACCCGGTCACTGATCGTTCGCAGCTGGCGACTGATCGGCAAGTGCCTGCGGCCGCTGCCCAACAAGTGGAAGGGGCTGACGGATCCGGAAGCGCGAGTGCGCAGCCGCTACGTCGACCTGGCCGTCAACGCCGAATCGCGCGAACTGATCGTGGCTCGCAGCAATGTGCTGCGCGCCATCAGAGAAACGCTGAACGCCAAGGGCTTTCTGGAAGTCGAGACCCCGATCCTGCAACAAATTCACGGCGGTGCAACGGCTCGTCCGTTCATGACCCACATCAACAGCTACGACCTCGACCTGTACCTGCGGATCGCGCCTGAGCTCTATCTGAAGCGGCTGTGCGTCGGCGGAATGGAGCGGGTGTTCGAGCTGGGCCGGGCTTTCCGCAACGAGGGGGTCGACTTCAGCCACAACCCGGAGTTCACCCTGCTCGAGGCCTATCAGGCGCACGCCGACTACATCGACTGGATCGATGGTTGTCGGGAGCTGATTCAGAACGCCGCTCAGGCCGCAAACGGAGCGCAGGTGGTGATGCGGCCCCGCCCGGGCGCCGCCGATGACAGCCTGGATGCGGTCGACATCTCCGGTGTCTGGTCGGTGAAGACCGTGCACGACGCGGTCTCCGAGGCGCTCGGTGAGCATGTTGACGCCGACACCAGCTTGGCCAAACTGCACAAACTGTGCGACGCCGTACACATTCCCTACCTGGCGCGGTGGGACGCCGGCGCGGTGGTGCTGGAGCTCTACGAGCATCTGGTCGAGGATCGGACCGAACTGCCGACTTTCTACACCGACTTTCCCCTGTCGGTGTCGCCGCTGACCCGGCCACACCGCAGCAAGGCCGGCATTGCCGAACGCTGGGACTTGGTGGCCTGGGGTGTCGAGCTGGGCACCGCCTATAGCGAGCTCACCGACCCGGTCGAGCAGCGGCGCCGCCTGCAGGAGCAGTCGCTGCTGGCCGCCGGCGGGGATCCCGAAGCCATGGAACTCGACGAGGACTTCCTGCAAGCGATGGAGTATGCGATGCCGCCCACCGGTGGTCTGGGCATGGGCGTCGACCGCGTCGTCATGCTCATCACCGGCCGCAGTATCCGCGAGACGCTGCCCTTCCCCCTGGCCAAGCCGCGATAGTCCACGTCGTTTAACCGACCGCGTACCGTTTGAGCAACCGATCGGTGAATCCCGTGCTAAAAGCACGCAACGAAGACCACAATGGACCGTGTGATGGGTTCAACGACGAACCTCGCGTTTCCGGTGTTGGCAGAGCACCACACCTCATTGATGCACGGCTGGATCCCCGGCATGGCCCAGGCCGTCGCCGCGACGGTGCTGCTGCTGGCGGTCGGGTGGCGATCGCGCCGGTGGCGGCTGCTGTGGCTGCCGGCGGCGGTGGCCGTCGGCGCCGGGGTGGCCGGTTGGGCGCACTGGTACATCACCGCCGGCGGTCTTGCCGACGACCCGGCACCACGCCTGCTGTGGTGGTGGATCGCCTGCAGCGGCGCCGCGATAACCATCGTGATGCTGGGCTGGCGCAGTGCAGCCTGGTGGCGGCGCGGCGCCTCGCTGCTGGCCGTGCCGCTGTGTCTACTCAGCGCGGCACTGGTGCTCAACCTCTGGGTCGGCTACTTCCCCACCGTGCAGACCGCGTTGAATCAGCTCACCGCCGGACCTCTGCCCGACCAGACGGACCTGGCCACCGTCAACGCGATGGCGGCCAGCGGCGCGCAGCGCCAACACGGCAGCCTGGTGCCGGTGGCGATCCCCGATGACGGGTCGCACTTCAAGCATCGCGGTGAACTCGTCTACCTGCCGCCGGCGTGGTTTGCCAGCACTCCGCCGCCACAGCTGCCGACGGTGATGATGATCGGCGGTGAGTTCAACACGCCCGGCGATTGGGCGCGAGCCGGCAATGCGGTGCCGACGATCGACGAGCTGGCTGCCGCACACGACGGAAACGCTCCGGTGTTCGTCTTCGTGGATTCCGGCGGAGCCTTCAACAACGACACCGAATGCGTCAACGGCACCCGTGGGCACGCGGCCGACCACCTGACCAAAGACGTCGTGCCGTATATGGTCTCGCGTTTTGGGGTCAGCGCCGATCCGTCGCATTGGGGCATCGTCGGCTGGTCGATGGGTGGGACCTGCGCGGTGGATCTCACGGTCATGCACCCAGACCTGTTCAGCGCATTCGTCGACATCGCCGGCAACATGGGCCCGGACGCCGGTACCAAGGCGCAAACCATCGCCCGGCTGTTCGGCGGCAGCGCCGAGGCGTGGGACGCGTTCGACCCGGCCACGGTCATCGCCAGTCACGGCCGATACGACGACGTCTCGGGCTGGTTCGACATTTCGTCGGACAGCGCACCGAAGCGGTATCGCAGTATCGCGGTGGCCGGCCCCGACGCGATCGGCCTGGGCGGTCGGGACGCGATCGGCAACCCGAACGACCAGACCGCCGCCGCGGAGCGGCTGTGCAGACTGGGCCGCGCCAACGGCATCGACTGCGCGATCGTCGCCCAGCCCGGCAAACACGACTGGCCTTTCGCAAGTAGGGCTTTCGCGACGGCGCTGCCCTGGCTGGCCGGCCAGCTGGACACGCCTGAGGTGCCATGGATCGCTCTGCCGTCCGCGTCGCCTCAGCCGATGTCGGCGGCGGCGCCGCGCACCGAGCCCGTCGGCAGGTGAGCGTTCGGTATCTCCGACCGGCACGGGTACCGTGAAACCATGCCCGATGAGCCGACGAGTTCCGCCGCGGAGTCCGACGTCGACCCGGGATACACGAGCTCGGGCGTTCCGACGTTCGATTCGGTCCGCGAGAAGATCGACACGCGTTACGAGACATCAATCGGCGCAGCCGAATTGGATGCCGAGAGCCCCGAAGGCCGTGACGTCGAGGAGCAATACCAGGAGCGGCAGCGCGCGGCGGCCGAACGGCTGGCCGAAATCCGCGAATCGATGCGCGACGACAGCTAGGCGCTGACCTTGCGCCGCCGGTTTGAGCGCCGAGGCGCGCTGCTCGATGCCCCGGTGCCGCTGAGTGTTTCGGCGAGGAACTTGCCGGTATAGCTTTCCGGTACCGCCGCGATGTCCTCCGGCGTGCCCTCGGCGACGATGGTTCCCCCTTCGGCGCCGCCCTCCGGCCCCATGTCGATGATCCAGTCCGACGTCTTGATCACGTCCAGGTTGTGCTCGATGACGATCACCGTATTGCCTTTGTCGACAAGGCCGTTGATGACGTCCAACAACTTGCGGATGTCGTCGAAATGCAGACCGGTGGTGGGTTCGTCGAGGATGTACACGGTGCGTCCGGTGGAGCGCTTCTGCAACTCCGACGCCAGCTTCACGCGCTGCGCCTCACCACCGGACAGCGTGGGCGCCGGCTGACCGAGCCGCACATATCCCAGGCCGACATCGACCAGAGTTTGCAGATAGCGGTGGATGCCGGTGATCGGCTGAAAGAACTCCGCGGCCTCCTCGATCGACATGTCGAGCACCTCGGAGATGGTCTTGCCCTTGTAGTGCACCTCAAGGGTTTCCCGGTTGTAGCGGGCGCCGTGACACACCTCGCACGGCACGTACACGTCGGGCAGGAAGTTCATCTCGATCTTGATGGTGCCGTCGCCCGTGCACGCCTCGCAGCGCCCGCCTTTGACGTTGAACGAGAACCGGCCCGGTTGATAGCCGCGAACCTTGGCTTCGGTGGTCGCGGCAAAAAGAGTGCGGATCTTGTCGAAGACCCCGGTGTAGGTGGCCGGATTCGATCGCGGCGTGCGACCGATCGGCGACTGATCGACGCGCACCAGTTTGTCCACCTGGTCCAGCCCGGTTACGCGGACATGCCGACCCGGAACCTGCCGGGCGCCGTTGAGCCTGTTCGCGAGCACCGCGGCCAGGATGTCATTGACCAGCGTCGACTTGCCGGAGCCGGACACCCCGGTCACCGACGTCAGCACACCGAGCGGAAAAGACACATCGATGTTGCGCAGGTTGTGCTCGTGGGCGCCGACGACGGTGAGCCGGCGTCGCTTGTCGATCGGGCGGCGAATCGCCGGGGTGGCAATGCTTTCCTTGCCGGACAGGTAGGCGCCGGTGATCGAGTCTTTATTGGCCAACAGTTCGCTGTAGGTGCCGCTGTGCACGATGCGGCCACCGTGCTCGCCGGCTCCCGGGCCGATGTCGACGATCCAGTCGGCGTGCGCGATGGTGTCCTCATCGTGCTCGACGACGATCAGCGTGTTCCCCAAAGCCCTTAAGCGGGTGAGGGTTTCGATCAGACGGCGGTTGTCCCGCTGGTGCAGGCCGATCGACGGCTCGTCGAGCACGTAGAGCACGCCGACCAAGCCGGAGCCGATCTGGGTGGCCAGCCGGATACGCTGCGCCTCACCGCCGGACAGCGTGGCCGCCGCACGGGACAGCGACAGGTACTCCAGCCCGACGTCGAGCAGAAAGCCCAGCCGTGACTGGATTTCCTTGAGCACCTGGCCGGCGATGGCTTGTTCGCGTGAGCCCAGGGTGAGCGCGTTCAGGAACTCCGCGCAGTCCGAGATGGACAGCTCGCAAACCTCGGCGATGGACTTCGCACCACGCTCCCCCGCGGTCAGGGTGACGGCCAGGATTTCCGGCTTGAGCCGAGTGCCGTCGCACACCGGGCACGGCACATCGCGCATGAAGCCCTCGTAGCGCTCCTTCATCAGCTCGGATTCGGTCTGTTCCATCTTGCGCTGCAGGAACGCCAGCACACCTTCGAAGTCGGCGTAGTAAGAGCGGGTGCGTCCGTAGCGGTTGCGGTAGCGGACGTGCACCTGCTCGTCGCAGCCCTCCAGAATCGCCTTGCGTGCCTTGGCCGGTAACTTGCGCCACGGCGTGTCGACGTCGAAGCCCATCGCCTCGCCGAGGCTGGCCAGCATCCGGGTGAAGTATTCCGAGGTATGGCCCATCGACCACGGCGCCACCGCCCCCTGCGCCAGGGTGCGGTCGGGGTCGGGCACCACCAGGTCAGGGTCGACCTCTTTGCGGATTCCCAGACCGGCGCACTCCGGGCAGGCGCCATACGGCGAGTTGAACGAAAACGACCGCGGCTCAAGGTCGTCGACCGCCAGCGCGTGCCCGTTGGGGCAGGCGAGCTTCTCGGAGAACCGCTGCTCCCGGTTGTGCGCGTCATGCTCATGGTCGACAAATTCCAGCACCACGATGCCGTCGGCCAGGTTCAGCGCGGTTTCCACCGAATCGGTGAGCCGCTGCTTGGCGGTGAGTTTGACCGTCAGGCGGTCCACCACCACCTCGATGTCGTGCTTTTCCTGCTTTTTCAGCTTGGGCGGATCGGTCAGCGAATGCACCACGCCGTCGACCCGCACCCGGCTGTAGCCCTGGGCGTTGAGTTTCTCGAACAGGTCGGCGAACTCGCCCTTGCGGGTCCGCACCACCGGGGCGAGCACCTGGAATCGGGTGCCTTCGGGCATCGCCAACACCTGATCGACGATCTGCTGCGGCGTCTGGCGGGCGATCCGCTCGCCACAGACCGGGCAGTGCGGGGTGCCCGCGCGCGCATACAGCAGTCGCAGGTAGTCGTACACCTCGGTGATCGTCCCGACCGTCGACCGCGGGTTGCGGTTCGTCGACTTCTGGTCGATGGACACCGCCGGGGACAGCCCCTCGATGAAGTCGACGTCGGGCTTGTCCATCTGCCCCAAAAACTGTCGCGCGTAAGCCGACAGCGATTCCACGTAGCGCCGCTGCCCCTCGGCGAAGATGGTGTCGAACGCCAGCGACGACTTGCCTGAACCGGACAGCCCGGTGAAGACGATCAGCGCGTCGCGCGGCAAGTCGAGGTCGACGCTGCGCAGGTTGTGCTCACGCGCACCCTTGACGATCAGGCGGTCAGCCACCGGCTCCCTTCCGGGTCATTGTGCGGTCATGACGGACGGCGCATCACACACGTCATCCCCATGCTATGTGCCCATACCGACAACCCGCTCTCGGCCAGTACCGTGACTCGTATGACCGTCTTGGACGACAACTACACCGGGCACGTCGAACCCGGTACCGCCGCAAAACGCACCCTTCCGGGCGTATCGATCGTGAAAGCGTCAGTCGGCCCCATGGACAACAACGCCTACCTGGTGACGTGTTCCGCGACCGGGGAAACGCTGCTGATCGACGCCGCCAACGACCCCGACGTTCTCATCGATCTAGTGCGCGGGCACGCCCCGAAGGTGTCCCTGATCGTGACCAGCCACCAGCATTTCGACCACTGGCAGGCGCTGGAAGCGTTGGCTCAGGCCACCGGCGCGCCGACCGCCGCACACGAGATCGACGCCGACCCGCTGCCGGTCAAGCCGGACCGCCTGCTGGCGGGCGGTGACACCGTGCAAATCGGCGAGCTGACGTTCCACGTGATCCATTTGCGCGGGCACACGCCCGGTTCGGTCGCGCTGGCTCTCGATGGTCCCGCCACCGGCGGAGTCACCCAGCTCTTCACCGGTGACTGCCTGTTCCCGGGCGGCGTCGGCAAGACGTGGCAGCCCGGGGACTTCACTCAGCTGCTCGAGGACGTCACCACCCGGGTGTTTGACGTCTATGGTGACTCCACCGTCGTCTATCCCGGTCACGGTGACGACACCACCTTGGGCGCCGAGCGCCCCAACCTTGCGGACTGGCGCGAGCGGGGTTGGTGACGCGCTGAGGGCCTGCTGAGATTGACCCGACTGTGCCGCGACGGCTGACGGATCTCGATCCGATCGAGTGCGGCTGTAACGGCTCGATTCCCGAGCTGAGATGGTGCCCCGGGCCGGTTGACGGGCCGGGGCACCCTGGCGTCTGAGCGGCGGTCGCGGCTGCTGAGCGAAAGCGCCGCGAAATCCGTTCAGCGGCGCCTAAACTCAGCGCGATGAGGGTGGGAATCGACTTCGGCACAACGCATACGGTCGCGGCGGTCGTCGACCGGGGTAACTATCCCGTCGTGTCATTTGACGGGGTCGACACCTGGCCGTCGATCATCGCCGCCAACGACGCCGGCGAATTGCGCTTCGGGTTGGACGCCGCCGCCGTCCGTCGCGACCCGGGCTGGTCGGTGCTGCGGTCGTTCAAACGCTTGCTCAGCGAAGGTGGGCCGAGAACGACGGTGGAGCTGGCTGGGCGCCGCTATCCGCTGGCCGACCTGTTGGTGGGCTTTCTTGCCCAGCTGAGGAGCGACTTGCAGACCCGTTCGAACGCCGAAATGGCGCCGGGCGAGCGTGTCGAAGCCGCGGTCAGTGTGCCGGCCAACGCCTCCAGCGCGCAGCGCTTCCTAACGCTGGACGCCTTCGCACAGGCCGGCTTCGAGGTGATCGCCCTGCTCAACGAACCGTCCGCGGCCGGCTTCGAATACGCCCACCGCTACCGTTCGACGATTACCGCCAAGCGCGAATACGTGCTGATCTACGACCTCGGTGGCGGAACGTTCGACGCGTCGCTGCTGAAGATGACGGGGCGATTGAACGAGGTCGTCGTCAGCGAGGGCATCCAGCGCCTCGGCGGCGATGACTTCGATGAGACGATCCTCAAGCTCGTTCGTAAGGGCGCCCGGCTGCGCAAGCTGGACGCCGACGCGCGCGATCTGCTGCTGGAGGAATGCGCGGTCCGCAAGGAGGCCGTCGGGCCCAACACCCGCCGATTCCTGGTGGACCTGTCCGCGGTCGGCACGCCGCCGTTTTCCTGCGGAATCGATGACGTCTACGCGGTCTGCGCACCACTGATCGAGAAGACGGTTGGCGTTCTCTCCCGCGTGCTGCACGACCCGGACGGCGACGGCATCGACTGGTCCGAGGTGGCAGGCATCTATGTGGTCGGAGGCGGCGGGGGCTTCCCGCTCGTCGCCCGGATGTTGCGCACCGCGTTCGACGAGAAACGCGTCAAGCGCTCACTGCACCCGTTCGCGGCGACCGCGATCGGCTTGGCGGCCTTCCTCGACAAAGAAGCGGGATTTGCTCTGTCCGAACGTCTTTCACGATACTTCGGGGTATTTCGCGAAGCGCTCGCCGGCGAGGATGTCTGCTTCGATCCGATCGTGCCCAAAGGCGCCCAGTTGCCCGCCGCGGGCCAGCCTCCGTTCATCGTCACCCGGACTTACCGCGCGGCGCACAACATCGGACACTTCCGCTTCGTGGAGTGCAGTCGGCTGCGCGACGGCCGCCCCGATGGCGACGTGACGCCGTATGATCCCGTTTTCTTCCCGTTCGATCCGGATCTCGACGACGGGGACCTGCAGCGCCAACCGGTGCGACGCCGCGACGGCGGCCCGGACGTCGAGGAACGCTACGTCATCACGCCCTCCGGAGCGGTGGAGGTGACGCTCACGACGCGCCCGGAGCGGCTGACCCGAACATTTCGCTTGGCCCGCCACGACCTCGCCACCGCGTGATGCGAGCGCCGCTTACGGCGCGGCGTCGAGATCGGGCGTCCAGGCCACCCCGTTGATGTGGCTGCCGCCGTCGACGAACAGCGTGTTGCCGGTGAGGTAGCGGCAGCCCTCGCCGGCCAGGAACAGCGCAACCGGGGCGATATCGAGGTATGGATCTCCGATCCGGCCCATCGGATTCATCGCGTCGGCGAACGCGGCGACGTCGTAGCCGCTGCCGTCCTCGTTGTGCCGAACCAGAATCGACTCGCACACCGCCACCGCCTCGTCGCCGGCGACGTCGATGTGCACCGGACCCAGGAAATGGGCGGAACCGCCGCCGATCAGCCCTTGGTGGGCCGGTGATCGCACCATCTCGGCCATATCGGCCCGGCTGCGCATGTGCCAGCCGTCGACGTCGTATTCGCCGTCTTCTGTCCACAGCCCAGCGACCGCATCGGCCTCTCCGGCGTCTGCCAGCGGTCCGTAGGACGCCATCAGGCGAGCGATGGCCAGCTCGTCTTCAGCCCGGCGCAGCCGTTGTTCCAGCACGGCGAGTCGCTCCTCTACCGTCATCTCGCTTCCTCTCCGCGCGCAAAAGCCTCTGCATGGTGCGATGAGCGGCGAGAACGGCCCCAGCCCGGTCAGGGTCGTTGCGCGAGGCCGCAGACGTCTCGTTGCCGCTGACGACGTGCACCGGGCCGCGGCCCAACCACTCCAACCCCTCACGTGCCACGTCGGCGGGCTCGGCCACGACGATCCCGGGGGTATCGAAGTTCAAGCCGGCCCGTTCCATCGCCGGTGTCCTGGTGACCCCGAGGACGAGCTCCAGCACGTCGACTCCGTGGTCGCGCAGCTCCAACCAGAGTCCTTCGGCGAAAATCCTGGTGAACGCCTTGACGCCGCCGTAGACGGTCTGACGCGCCGACCCCAGGTAGCCGGCGAGCGACCCGAGCAACACGATGCCGCCTCGCCGCCTGGCGCGCATCGCCTGTCCGTAGTGGTGCACCAGCGCTAACGGTGTCGAGAGGTTGAGATCGATGACGTGCCGAAACTCGACCAGATCACCGTCGAGGAACTCATGACTGTGCGTATTTGCGCCCGCCACCAGGATCAACAGGCCCACTTCGAGCCCGGAGGTCGCTGCCGCGATGCGAGTGCAGGCGGCGGGGTCGCTCAGGTCGGCCTGCACGGTACGGACCTCGCCACCGTTTCGGCGGCAGCGATCGGCGGTCTGCTGCAGCGGGTCAGCCTTGCGGGCAACCAGCACCAGGTTCAAACCCGCTTCGGCGAGCAGCTGCGCGAATTCGGCGCCGACACCCTCCGAGCCCCCGGCGATGAGCGCCCACGGCCCGTATTTCGCGGTATCGACCACCGGGCTGACGAGCGCTTATGTCGTGGTGTGCACGATCAGCACGTCGACCTTGGCCCGGCGCGAGACGTTGGCGGGCACCGATCCCAGTAGCCGGCCGGCAATCGTGCTCAGGCCGACGTTGCCGACGACGAGGAGATCGGCGCCGACGTCCTCTGCGAGCCCGACCAGCGCGTCAACCGGGGCGCCGACAATTGAGCGTTCTTCGACGTTCTTGGCGCCGGCGGCGCGGGCCCGCTCCCTGGCCTCCTGCAGGATCGCGTAGATCGGCGCGGCGCCGTGCGTCTTGTAGCTTTCGTCCCTCAACGCGTCGGCGGCGCGAGGATCGTCAGCCTGGGGCAAGTACGCCGACGCCACGATCAGCTTGGCGTTCGCCCCGGCGATGGTGCCCGCCCGGTCCACCGCGCGCAGCGACGAGTCCGAGCCGTCGGTTCCTACCACCACGGTCCGATAGGCGCTCATTTACCCTCCCAGGTGTTGGTTGCTACGCCAACCCAAGACAGTATCCCTTTGCCTGATCCAATGGCCCGATTTGAGATACGCGGACGCAGCGGCGATCCGCCTCGTACCGAGCGGCCGCGAGGCGCTGCCGGGCGGCAATCCCGCCAGCAAGACCAATCGACGAGCAGCTAATACGCTTAAATCCTTTGACGCGCAGGCTATTTACCTGAATTAGACCGCGACAGGTCAGTTCGCCGGCGTTGGTACCGCTCAGCGGACCGGATAATGACCAGGCAGGACGGGTAATCAGATTCACCACGGAGCCCTTACAGTGACACACATCATGATCACGCCGATAATCGACGAGCCCAAGACGGCTGTTGCCGCGAGCTACTCGCCTCCGCAGCGCCGCGGCAGGCTGCTTGACCCGCTTGCGGTCGCGTTGCTGGCCGCAGTGATCGGCGGCGCCGGGGCGAGCCGGCCGTCGCTGTGGTTCGACGAGAGCGCGACCATTTCCGCTTCGGCGAGCCGTTCGTTGCCTGAACTGTGGCGGTTGCTGAGCCACATCGACGCGGTGCACGGCTTGTTCTACCTGCTGATGCACGGCTGGTTCGCGGTCTTCCCGGCGACTGAGTTCTGGACGCGGGTCCCCAGTTGCCTGGCGATTGGAGCCGCGGCCGCCGGCGTTGTGGTGTTCGGCAGGCAGTTCTCGTCACGCAGCATCGCGGTCTGCGCGGGTGTCGTTTTCGCGATCCTGCCGCGCGTGACCTGGGCCGGTGTCGAAGGCCGCTCCTATGGCCTTACGGCGGCCACCGCCATCTGGTTGACCCTGCTGCTGGTCACCTCGATACGCCGAAACAGGTGGTGGCTGTGGCTGCTCTACGCGGTTGCCCTGCTGTTGTCCGTACTGCTCAACATTTACCTGGTGTTGCTGGTGCCGGCCTACGCCGTGGTCATGTCGGTGTTCGGACGGCGAAAATCCCTCGTGCTGTGGTGGGCCGCCACCTCGGCGGCGGCGGTCGCGATCATGACGCCGTTCATGGTGTTCGCGCATGGCCAGAGATTTCAGGTCGCCTGGATCTCACGGCTCAGTTGGCACAGCGTGATCGACGTTCTGCAACACCAGTTTTTCGACAATAGCGTGCCGTTCTCGGTCCTGACGGCGATGATTCTCTTGGCCGCGCTCGCATTTCGATTGACCGGCCGCTGGGAACTGGATGGCGATACCCGCCGACTGCTGATCGTCTGCGCGGCATGGATTGTCGTGCCCACGGCCGTCAGCCTCATTTACTCGGCGATCACCGATCCGTTCTATTACCCGCGATATCTGTTCTTCACCACGCCTGCGATGGCGCTCATACTGGCCGTCTGCATCGTCGCTGTCGCGCGTCAACCACGCTGGATCGCCGCGGTCCTGGTATTGCTGGCCGTGGCGGGTTTTCCGAATTATGTTCTGTCGCAACGGCAGCGCTATGCCAAAGAAGGCTGGGACTACAGCGATGTCGCTGACCTCATCGGCACCCATGCCGCACCCGGGGATTGCCTGTTGGTCGACAACACGGTGGATTGGCTACCCGGGCCGATCCGAGCGCTGCTTGCGGCTCGTCCGGCGGCCTTCCGGCCATTGATCGACATCGGCCGTGGTCGGCGCGGATCCGAGCGCGGCACTCTCTGGGACGGCCACGTGGCGGTATGGCTGGTGACAGGTCGGCTGTACAAATGCACCACGCTGTGGACGATTTCCAGTCATGACACGACACTGCCGGATCACCAAAGCGGGAATTCGCTGCCGCCGGGGCGGGTGCTAAGACGCGCGCCCGCGTATGTGACGCCGAGCCTGGTTGCGTTTCGCATCGTCGAGCGCTGGCAATTCCACCGCACCCAGGTTGTTAAGTCGACCCGCTGAAGCCGCGCGGTCGCAGCATCGCATCCTGAGGCCGTCGCCGATGCCTCGTGGGTCGACTAGGTTTGACGAATATGCAGATCTGGCTTGCGGGCCCGCTGTTGGGCGGCACCGCGCAGGGCAGCCGACACCTCATCGAGCTTTTCGCCGCGTTCGGGCTCACCGCACTCATCGGCCTGGAACGCACCATCCAGGGCAAGGTCGCTGGATTGCGGACTCAGACCATTGTCGGCACCTCGTCGGCATTGATCATGTTGATCAGTAAATACGGGTTCGGCGACGTTCTGTCCGCACAAACCATTGAGCTGGACCCGTCCCGGGTTGCCGCCCAAATCGTCTCAGGCATCGGCTTTTTGGGCGCAGGGATCATCATCACTCGACGCGGTGCGGTGCATGGGCTTACCACTGCGGCAGCGGTGTGGGAATCGGCCGCGATCGGCATGGCGGCCGGCGCCGGCCTGCTGTTGCTGGCCATCGCTGTCGTGGCGTTGCACTTCGTCAGCGCACTCGCCTTCAACGTGGTGGAGCGACAGCTCAATGCGCGGCTGCGGGGGTCCGTGCGGCTGCACATCGTCTACGAAAGCGGTCGGGGTGTGTTGCGCCAGCTGCTGCAAGTCTGCGGGCAGCGAAAGTGGCAGCTCACCGAACTCGATGCGGACCCGCACGACTACGAACGCGATCAGGTCGGGTTAACGATGACGCTGACGGGGTCCAAGGTCATCACCGCGGCACAGGTGCTCGCCAGTGTCGACGGCGTGTCCGCGGTGGTTCCGGCCGAGGAAGACCCGGACTGACGGATGCGTCGCCGACTGCGGGTCAGCGCTGTCCCCGAGTAGCCCGGTTGGAGGCCACCGCGCCTACCGCGCCCAGCGCCGCGAACACTGCTAACAGCCAACGGGCGGCCATGGCCCCACCGCCCCCGACGCTGTTGACCACGACGCCGGCCAGTCCAGCGCCGAACGCTCCGGAGATCAGCTGCACGGTGTTGATCGCCGCGGCAGCGGTTCCAGCTTCGTTCGCGTCGTTGACCGATTGCATCGCCCACGCCGACAGGTGCGGCCAGGACGCCCCGATGCCCGTCCCGCTGATCATCAGCGCCAGTGCCCACAGCGCCACAAGGCCCGCCGACGCGTGATCGACCTGGGTAGCCGCGCCCAACGCCAGGCCCGCGGCCATGATCAACGGTGCGGCAGCGACCACGGCGGCAATGACGCGCCCGCTGCTCAGCGATGCACTGACGACCTCGCTGACAGTCCAGCCGACCGCCAGCGCCGCGCCCAAAAAGCCGGCCGCCAACGGATTCAGATGCGCCAGGCGTTGCCCAAAGAACGGCACATACATGTCGGCCATCGCCGCGGCCATCAGCAGCGCCTCCGTCAGATAGATCCACTTCAGTGGACCCGAACCGAATGCGCTGGGAGGCAATACCGCCAGCGACACCCGCCGATCAACCACCACAAACACGGCGACCAAGAGCACGCTGGCCGCCAGCAACCCGGTGGCCGCGACGCCGTTGTGTGGGACCTCCGCGACGCTGACCGCCAGCGCGGCAGCCCCCAAGAGCAGCAGCGACCACACCGGTATTTTCAGCACCGGCGCAGCGTCGCTCTGATTGCCGCGGCCGGCCGGGAGCACCAGCGGAACCAGCACCGCCATCGCGGCGGTCAGCATCGCCATCGCGCCGAACGCCCAGCGCCACAGCCCGAACTGGGCAAAAACGCCACCGACTGCCGGGCCGATCACTGTGGCGACGCCCCACATCGCCGATACCAGCGCCGAAGCCCGGGTCCACAGCGCTTGTGGCAGCGCGGAGCTGATCACCGCGTAGCCCAGCCCGGCCAACAGCCCGCCCGCCGCCCCCTGCAAGGTGCGGCCCGCTAGCAGCACCTCCATGTTGGGAGCCGCCGCGCACACCACGCTGCCGATCCCAAAGGCAGCCAATCCCAACAGATATGACGAGCGCGCCCCGAGTCGCAGCACGGCCGCATTGACCGTGGTGGCCGCGATCACCGATCCGACCAGGTACAGGGTTGTCACCCATGCATACAGACGCTCACCGCCGATGTCGGCGATGGCGTTCGGCAGCAGGCTGATCGTCAGGAACTCGTTGATCGCATACAGGGCGACCCCGCCAGCGAGCAGCATCGAGGTGCCCAGAAATCGCGGACCGAGCAGCGTGCGCCAACTGCCGGTCAATGCTGTGCTATTGGATGAGCTCACTTCAGACCGGCGGCGTCCATTCCGCGCAGTTCTTTCTTCAAGTCGGCGATCTCGTCGCGGAACCGGGCAGCCAGCTCGAATTGCAGGTCCCGCGCCGCGGCCATCATCTGCTCGGTGAGATCTTTGATCAGGTCGGCCAACTCGGCGCGCGGCATGCTGGCGGTGTCGCGGCCCTCGAACACACCCGCGCTGACCGCCCGGCCGGGCGCACCCTGGGCCCGACGGCCGCGCGACACATTGCGCCCGGATCCGCCGATTTCGACCGCGTCGGTGTCCTCGGCCTCGCGGTAGACCTGGTCGAGAATGTCCGCGATCTTCTTGCGCAGCGGTTGCGGATCGATCCCGAGGGCCTCGTTGTAGGCGATCTGCTTGGCGCGCCGGCGGTCGGTCTCGTCGATGGCCTCTTTCATCGAATCGGTGATCCTGTCGGCGTACATGTGCACTTCGCCGGACACGTTGCGGGCGGCGCGGCCGATGGTCTGGATCAGGCTGCGCGACGACCGCAGAAAGCCTTCCTTGTCGGCGTCGAGGATCGAGACCAGCGACACTTCGGGCAGGTCCAGCCCCTCCCGCAGCAGGTTGATGCCGACCAGGACGTCGTAGTCGCCGAGCCGCAGCTGGCGCAGCAGCTCGACCCGGCGCAACGTATCGACCTCAGAGTGCAGGTAGCGGACCCGGATGCCCATTTCCAGCAGGTAGTCGGTGAGGTCTTCGGCCATTTTCTTGGTCAGCGTCGTCACCAGCACGCGCTCGTCGGCTTCGGTGCGTTTGCGGATCTCCGCGATCAGATCGTCGATCTGACCCTTGGTGGGCTTGACGACGACCTGCGGGTCGACCAGGCCGGTGGGCCGGATCACCTGCTCGACGAACTCCCCACCGGATTGGCTGAGCTCATAGGGGCCCGGGGTTGCCGACAGGTAGACCGTCTGCCCGATCCGGCCGGCGAACTCTTCCCAGGTCAGCGGTCGGTTATCGCATGCCGACGGTAACCGGAATCCATATTCGACCAGGTTGCGCTTGCGCGACATGTCGCCCTCGTACATGCCGCCGATTTGCGGCACGGTGACATGCGACTCGTCGATGACCAGTAGGAAGTCCTCCGGGAAGTAGTCGAGCAGCGTCGCCGGCGGCGTGCCGGGCCCACGGCCGTCGATGTGCCGTGAGTAGTTCTCGATACCGGAGCAGAACCCGACTTGGCGCATCATCTCGATGTCGTAGTTGGTGCGCATCCGCAGCCGTTGCGCCTCCAGTAGCTTGCCCTGGCCTTCCAGCTCGGCAAGCCGCTCGGCAAGTTCTTCCTCGATGGTGGAGATCGCGTGTGCCATCCGCTCGGGACCGGCCACGTAGTGGGTGGCCGGGAAGATGCGCAGCGAGTCGACCTTGCGGATCACCTCACCGGTCAGCGGGTGCAGGTAGTACAGCGCCTCGATCTCGTCGCCGAAGTATTCGATGCGGACGGCCAATTCCTCGTAAGAGGGAATGATCTCGACGGTGTCGCCCCGCACCCGAAACGAGCCGCGAGTGAACGACAGATCGTTGCGGGCGTACTGCACGTCGACCAGCAGCCGCAGCAGCCCGTCGCGGGGCACCTCGCTGCCCACCTGCAGCTCGACGGAACGGTCCAGGTAGGACTGCGGCGTGCCCAGGCCGTAGATGCACGACACCGAAGCCACGACAACGACGTCGCGGCGCGACAACAGCGACGACGTCGCGGAATGCCGCAACCGCTCCACATCGTCGTTGATCGAGCTGTCCTTTTCGATGTAAGTGTCCGTCTGCGCGATGTACGCCTCTGGCTGGTAGTAGTCGTAATAGGAGACGAAGTACTCGACAGCGTTGTGCGGCAACATCTCTCGGAGCTCGTTGGCCAACTGCGCGGCTAGCGTCTTGTTGGGCGCCATCACCAGAGTCGGGCGCTGCAACCGCTCGATCAGCCATGCGGTATTTTCCGACTTCCCGGTGCCGGTAGCACCCAACAGCACCACGTCGTGCTCCCCCGCCAGAATTCGCCGCTCCAGCTCGGCGATGGCCGCTGGCTGATCGCCGGCCGGGTCATGCGGGCTGACCACCTCGAAGTACCCACCGGCGCGCACCATGTCCTCGACAGGGCGGTATTCGGAGTGAGCGACAATCGGATGCTCGGTCGCGAAAGCCATGCTCACCAGGGTAGGCCGGACCACCGACAAACCGAGGGTGTCATCCGTGCTGACGGGTCCACACCAGGGTCCCAGGATCGCATTGGATCAGGTACCCGTCGTCCGACTTGGACATCGCGAAGACGGGGACGTTCGGCTCGTCACACGACGTCCCGGTGGAATGCACGCCGGTCGTGGCAGGCGCCTTGTCCCAGGTATTGGCTTCACACACGATCTGCGTGTTGGCCGCGGAGTCGTAGGAAAGCTTGTCGACGTCGCTGCATACGCCACCGAGCACCGGCGCAGACGATGCCGTGGCGGGCACCGCCGTGTTCGCCGAAGCCTGCGCGGGATCGGCCACGACGACACCAGGGGGAACGTCACCGACCCGTGTCGCCAGGACCGGAATCCGCAGCATCGCCCCTTGCCCGCCACACTCGTTGCTCTGCACGGTCTGAGTCTGCACGCCGCGCAGCGTGCCGTCCGGTTGCGGCGTCAACGACCAAACCACGGTTTCGGACTGTGTCGCTGTCTGCGTTCCGTGTACCTGGCGGCACTGAGTCTGCACCTGCCGGGGAGCGCTCTGCCAGTGTCCGTCGACGAAATGCAGGACGCCAGTGTTGCCGGTGCCGGTGGTCTTCGCCGCTTGTTGGTTGGCGTTGTCCAACTTGGTCCCGGTCGCGGCGCACCCGGTTGCCGTGCAGGCGGAAAGGAAGGCCCACCAACTGGTTTGCACACCGTTGTTGTTGATCACACCGCTGGATGTCTGCTTCGCGCGGTCGTAGTCCAACCGATAGGCGCCGTCGAGCACCGGTTTTGCGGCGGCCGGAGTTGAGCCGGGCAGCACAGCGGATGCTGAGGACGTCGCATTGAAGCGAGCTGGTGACGCAGGGTTCGACTGCGGCTGATCGTCCCAGGAGAAGAAGGAAACGGCCCAGGTGATGGTCAGCGCAATGACCAGCGTGAGAGCGGTCGCGACGGCGATTCCGGTCTTGAGCGTGAATCTGCGACCGCGCTTCACCGAGGCGGCGCTGCGCCGCTTGAGGGCGCCGCGGCGGGAGACCTTCCCATTGAATGCGGCTGCGAAATCGCGGCACCGATCGAACCTGTCGGCCGGGTCCTTCGCGAGGGCTTTGAAGAACACGTCATCGAGGCGTGCCAGATCCGGGCGATGATCGCTGAGCCTGGGCGGAGCCGCGTGCAGATGCTGGCCGATCACGGCGACCGGGTTGGCATGCCGATACGGCGGCACACCGGTCAGCAAGTGAAATGCGCTGGCGGCCAGCGCGTACTGGTCGGCCCGCCCGTCGATGTTCGACCCGATCAACTGTTCCGGGGCGGCGTAGGCAACCGTTCCCACCGCGACATTCGTCTCGGTGATTCCGCTGATATCGGCGAGTTGACGGGCAACTCCGAAGTCCGCCAACAGAACCCGTCGTTCGTCGTCCTCGGGATGGGTCAGCAAGATGTTGGCGGGTTTCACGTCGCGGTGCAGCATCCCTCGCACATGCGCGTAGTCGAGTGCACCCGCGACAGCCGCGATGATCTCGCCGACGTCGCGTTCTGACATGCCGTTGCGGTAACGCTCTTTCACCAGTCGGGCTGCGTCGGTGCCCTCGACGTAGTCCATCGCGATCCAGAGTTGGCCTTCGAACTCGCCCCGGTCGTGCACCGCGACGATATGCGGGTGGAATAGCGTGGCCGCCAAATCCGCTTCCCGATTGAATCGCTCACGAAATTCGCCGTCGACTGTCATCTCCTTCGCAAGGACTTTCAGCGCATCGCGACGCGGTAGGCGCGGGTGCTTGGCGAGATAGACGTCGGCCATCCCGCCGGAGCCCAGCGGGCGCAAGATGGAGTAGCCGGCGAAGGCGGTACGGTTCCCGATGCCGCTGGACGCGATGCTGGCTTCGCCCTGTTGGCCGCCCGCGGCTTCGCCGCGATTCGGTATCGATCTGATCAGCGGCACCCGGTGGAGAAGTTCGGTGACAGCCAGATGCGGAAGCGATTGATAGCCGCGCCGCAGCATGTTGCGAGCACGCTGTTGGGCATTCACCGGTCGCCTTGCGACATCCCAGCGCTCCGTGCTGTTGTTCGTCTCCTCATCCATTTACCGTCACCCCCTCGTCTCTCCAAACTCTCTGCGCGCGTCACCGCGCGGACCCGGTTGCTCCATGGGCGGCATCGATACGGTCAATGGCCCCGCAAAAAGGTTTGCACGCCAGACGCTTTCAAGCGGTCAACCACCGGCGGCGTGGCGGCCCATGCCGGTCCGGGCGCACGTGGCGGCAGTTTACTCACCCTTCGCACTATGCCCGCCGATGCGGTTGCCCGGATTGGTGCCGCTTATGAGGCGGCTATGAATCATGACTTCGGGCAGCGGTATCGCCGTCTGGCCTGCTCAAAGCCGGCTCACAGAGCCGACCATCACGAAACATAGCGAAGTCACAGGTGCGTCGCGTGGAAGCTCGCCCACGCGACAGCCGATACTGAAGTGGTGAGTCGACCATCCCCGCCCATGCTGACCATCTGGCACGACGGGTCGCAACATACCTTCACCGCAGGCCATGACGTGGTGATCGGACGTGACGCGGATGCCGACATCCGTATCGTCGATTCGCGGATTTCCCGCGAACACCTGATCCTGCGTTTCGAACAAGGAAAGTGGCTGGCCATCGACAACGGCTCGGTGAACGGCACCTTCGTCAACGGCTACCGCAGGCCGGTAATCGACATTCATGACGGCCAGAGCATCAACATCGGCAATGCCGGCGGACCGCAGCTGAGCTTCGAACTCGGACAGCAGCACGGAAGGGCAGGTCGGCCGCCGGGGTCGCAGCGCGACACTGAGCCGTCGACCGTCTCGTGGTCGACGCCTCCCCCGCCCGGCCAACCGCGTGCACAGCCACCAGGCCCCGTCGGCGGCTCGCGACGCGGCGGGCCCAGGTCCGCGCCACCGCCTGCGCCGCGACAGCCTCCGGCCCCGTACTCGCGCAACCCGCCACAACAGCCGGCGCTCGACCATCCGACCGACGTGCATGTACCTCGGCGACCGCCGGCTCCGCCGGCCGCCGAGGTAACGGTGGTCAACGCCGGTTCGGCGCCACCGCGGGAAGTGGTGGCACCCGCCGAGATGACCGTCGTCGGCGCACGGTCCGGCGACGTTTCGAATCTGGCGACACGGTTTGTGAAGTTCATCTCGCAGCGATCAGTGGCGCCAGCGAAACTCGCCGGTTCGGTGACGATCGGTCGTGCCGGCGACAACGACATCGTGATACCCGACGTACTGGCCTCACGCCACCACGCGACGTTGGTACTCACGCCGCTGGGCACCGAGATCCAGGATCGCAGCATCAACGGGACGTTCGTCAACGGCACCCGGGTCGGTTCCGCGATCTTGAGCGAGGGCGACGTCGTCACCATCGGGAACGTCGACCTGGTCGTCAGCGGTGGCATGTTGGTTCGCCGCAGCGAAACCGAAGCCGCGATGCGCACCGGCGGTCTGGAGGTACGCGGCGTCAAGTACGTCGTCGACAACGGCAAGCAATTGCTGGACAACATCTCGCTGACCGCGCGTCCCGGAACGCTGACCGCCGTGATCGGCGGGTCAGGTGCCGGCAAGAGCACGCTGGCCAGGCTGATCGCCGGCTACACCACGCCGAGCTCCGGCTCGGTCACCTTCGAGGGCCACGACGTCCACGCCGAATACGCGTCGCTGCGCAGCAGGATCGGCATGGTCCCCCAAGACGACGTCGTGCACCGCCAGCTGACGGTGAACCAGGCGCTGGGCTACGCCGCTGAGCTGCGGCTGCCGCCCGACACTACGAAAACCGACCGCGCCAAGGTCGTCGCCCAGGTGCTCGAGGAACTCGACCTGACCAAGCACGCCGACACGCGGGTCGACAAGCTGTCCGGCGGTCAGCGTAAGCGGGCGTCGGTGGCACTCGAGCTGCTCACCGGGCCGTCCTTGTTGATCCTTGACGAGCCGACGTCGGGGCTGGATCCGGCGTTGGACCACCAGGTCATGATGATGCTCCGGCAACTGGCCGACGCGGGCCGGGTGGTGATTGTGGTGACCCACATGCTGTCCTACCTGGACACCTGCGATCAGCTGCTGTTGGTGGCCCCGGGCGGCAAGACCGCCTACTCCGGCCCGCCTGACCAGATCGGTGAGGCGATGGGCACCACCAACTGGGCCAAAATCTTCGGCCAGGTCGGCGCCGATCCAGAGGCGGCCAACCGGCGCTTCCTCGAGCGAGACCAACCGCAGCCGCCCGCACAGCCGGACCAGCCCGCCGACCTTGGTAAACCAGTTCACACCAGCCTGCGGCGCCAAATCTCGACGATCGCGCGCCGACAGGTCCGCCTGGTCGTCGCCGACCGGGCCTACTTCGTTTTTTTGGCATTGCTGCCGTTCATCCTGGGTGCGCTGTCGCTGACCGTTCCGGGCACGAGCGGATTCCACCTACCCGGGCCGCACGCGGGCACGCCCGACGAATCCGCACAGATCTTGGCCCTGTTGCTGCCGGCCGCCGCGTTCATGGGCACGGCGCTGACGATCCGCGACCTGGTCGGAGAGCGCGCCGTCTTCCAACGCGAACAAGCGGTAGGTCTGTCGACGACGGCCTATCTGCTCGCCAAGACCGCGGTGTTTTGCGGATTCGCGATCCTGCAGTCGGCGATCACCACCGCGATCGTGGTGATCGGTAAGGGCGCGCCCACTCGAGGAGCCGTGTTGCTCGGCAACGGCACAGTCGAGCTGTTCACGGCCGTCGCCGCGACGTGTGTTGCCTCGGCGATCCTCGGCCTGGCCATCTCGTCGTTGGTTCGATCCAGCGAGCAGATCATGCCGCTGTTCGTGGTGGCGGTCATGGCTCAGCTTGTGCTGTGCGGCGGGATGGTCCCGGTCACCGGCCGACTCGGGCTCGACCAGCTGTCCTGGTTGATGCCCGCGCGCTGGGGCTACGCCGCCGCGTCGTCGACGGTCGACGTACGGCACCTGGTACCGGCTTCGTTGCTCCCCCAAGACCGGTTCTGGGAGCACACGCGGAAAATCTGGCTGTTCGACATGGGCATGTTGGCCGCGCTGGCCGTGTTCTATACCGGCTTCGTGCGCTGGAAGATCCGGCTCCGCCGCTGAATCCGGTCAGGTGACGTCATCCATCCACCCAAGCACGAGACCTTCGACCTCAACGCCCGCACGAACACCGATCCGAAAGGCATCGTGCGGGCAGTGGATGACTACACCGTGCGTCCGTGGGGCCTCTACCTGGCCCGCCCGACGCCCGGCCGTACTCAGTTCCACTACCTCGAGTCATGGTTGCTGCCGTCGCTGGGTTTGCGGGCGACGGTCTTTCACTTCAATCCAGGCCACGAACGCGACCACGACTACTACCTCGACGTCGGCGAATACACCCCCGGACCGGCCGTGTGGCGTTCCGAGGACCATTACCTAGACCTCGAGGTTCGGACCAACGCCGGCGTGGATTTAGCCGACGTCGACGAGCTGCTCGACGCGGTTCGGTACGGCCTGCTGGCTCCGGAGGTCGCCGAGCAAGCCGTGCGGCGCGCGGTGCACGCCGTCGACGGCCTGGCCCGCAACGACTACGACCTCAACACCTGGCTGGCCGGCGAAAGCATGCGGCTCGTATGGCGTTGATTGCCGCGACCTGTTGCAGTGCAACTGATCTAAACGGCAAGCAAGCGCTCAAAGAATTCGCGGTAGTGCATCAGAGCCAGGCGTAGGTCTTCGGTCGATGCCTCCTCGCCACGAGACCATTGCTCTTCCAGATGCGACCGCGCCTGAGCAAATCCGGTCGTGAGCCGCTCGACGAGATCGGAAACCAGGACGTCCGCCTTGTGGACGCAGTCTTTGGGATCATCGACGAAGGCCGCCTGAACACCGGCCCACCGCGCACGCAGCTCCGCGAGATCGTCGCCGGCAAAAAGCTCTTCGTCGGTTGACAATTCGTGTTTCGCGCTCGGCGGCTCCGGCTCGGGGGCCTCGGCAGCAGGTGCAGCGACGTCGGCGTCGGCAGCGGTGTCGGCACTGCGAGCTGCTGTCTCGGCAGCGGGCGCCGGCTCGGGCGAAACGGCCGTGCTCTCGTCCGTCACCCGCGGCGCTTCCGAGCTAGGGATCACGGGCTCATCAGGGGACTCGGTCATTGCTTCTTGTTCATGCGTGGTCATGCGCCTGCTCCTTTGCTTCGGTCTTGTCGGTCTTTGTCTTGTCCGTCTTTGTCTTGTCGGTCTTTTCGGTCGGGGCCTCGAGCAACTTCTCGAACAGGGCCCGGTAGTGCACGAACGCCTCCCGCTGCTGCTCGGTGTTGGCGTGCTGCTGCGAGGTGCTGATGTCGTGGGCGGCTCGATAGTTCTCGACTATCTGCGGGTGGTCTACCGAGATGTCCGCGGCCCGCTGATCGAAATCGTCGACGGGATAACCTCGTTGGCGCATCACCTCAGTCACCAAACGGTCGGCGACGCCGACGGCGGTCGCTGGGTTGTCCACGAACCCGGCCTGTACCTCTTGCCAGCGGGCGGTGAAATCCGAGAGTGCCGATGGCGTCAACGGAACGATGTCGAGCTTGCCTCGCTTGCGTTCTCGCGTAGTGAGTTCCCGCACGGCGCCTTTCTCGCTTCCGGTCTCGGATACCAGGCGCTCGTACTCACCGCCGTAGTGCTGTTTGAGCCGCTTCGTTCTTATGCGAAAGCTGACCATGCTTATTGCGACAATCGTCGCGACAACCACCACGACGGCGACGGCCGCGATCAAGATCCATTCCCAAGTGGGCATCACAGGCTCCTTTTTCTGACATAGGTCTAATAACCCGTCCGGCGATCGCGCAAACGTGATTTTGTGATCTGTGGCACAACTTCGGGATGTCGCGTGGACGAGTGTCCGGTAGTTCAGAAGTAGTGCCGACGGCCGCCGATGGCGCGTCCGGTGCTGCCCAGGATTGCCAGGATTGCACCCACGACGAGCAACAGGATCCCAAGGGTCCACAGGATAGAGATCTTGAATAGAAATCCCGCGACTAGCAGAACGATGCCCAGAATGATCATGTTTGAGCCTTCCTCAGATGATGGTTGACGGATGTTCGGGTCGGTCGGACCGATACCAGTCGACCACCCGTTAGGGGGGTAGCAATACACCCCTAGGGAGGTAATCTTCCCGGCATGCCAGAACCACCTCGCGCACCCATCACGGTCGCGCTCGTCGATGACTACGACGTCGTCGTCAAGGGTGTGGCCAATATGCTGCAGCCGTATCGCGATCGCGTCGTGATCGCGGAACTCGACTCCACCATGTCCGTCAAGGACGCGGTCGACATCGTGCTGTACGACTCATTCGCCCAACCCGAATCCGATCACGAAGAGATCGGTGTCCTGGTGGCCAATCCCCGGGCACGCCGAGTTGTGGTCTACACCTGGAACTTTCACCCCGAACTCGTTCAAAGCGCGCGACGGCACGGGGCCCAGGGGTATCTGTCGAAGACCCTGCCCGCGCGCGAGCTGGTCGCGGCCTTGGAGGCCGTGCATGCCGGTGAAGTGGTCGTCAGCGAGGTAGGGGCGCGAGCACGCAGCGCGCCGGGGCAGGATTGGCCCGGCCGCGGTGAAGGGCTCAGCGAACGCGAGGCGGAAATTCTGGCGCTGATCACCCAGGGCATGAGCAACGCAGACGTCGCGCGGCTGACGTACCTGAGCCCAAACACCGTGAAGTCCTACATTCGGACGATCTATCGCAAGCTCGGTGTGAGCAGTCGCACTCAGGCCGTGCTGTGGGGTGTGAACCACGGGTTCACTCCCGACCATCACCGCATCGAGCATTGGCGCGGCGGTCCCTAGAGTTTCCCTCCGCAGAAGCGGGTAACCCTCGCGGATGTCTTTAAGCGAATAACGGCGCAAGCGACGGTCCGGCCGCAGGCCCCCAGTGGACACGCGACGGCAAGCTGCGCCACCCCCGCCACCAGGGTCCGCGGACCGATAAGGATGCAGGCGACGTCGTAAGGGAGACCCGTTGGTGCCGACCGGGATAACGGTTGCCGGCAACGAACTGCCGGCGCAAAACGCTTCGCGTAATCTCTGCAGTCATGAGCTCCAGCAGGCACAGATGGATCGCAGTCGCCGCTCTGACAGGCGCTGCGGTCGGCTCGCAGCTAACTCCCGTCACCGCACAGGCCGAACTGCACAACATCACCTACATTGTCCGTGTCGACGGCGTGGCGCCCGGCAGCCAGGCCACCTTCGTGACCAACACCAGCCAAACCAACACCGCGCAGTTGAGTTCGATGCCAGGCAACGGATTCCAGGCCTCCGCGGTGCTGGCCGATCCTCATCAAGCCGGGATGCGGGTGTCGATTCGGTGGCCCTATGCGGCCAAGGTGCACTGCGAGATCGATGTTGACAACAATGTAGCTACGCAGGTCGACCAGTTTGTCCAGCCAGCCGCAGGCAGCACCGACCCGATGAATGGCGTCCTGCCCTGCGGGGCACCGCTGCCCGCAACCTGACAATCACGGCTGCCATCCGACGGCGTCGGCCCACTCCCACGCCCGCCGGTAGGCGCTGGAAAACCAGGGCTCCTTGGCCTCGACGTAAACCGAGATGTCGTCGCTATCCGATGCGGCCCGTGCCGCACCTTGCTTGACGGCCAGATACTCGGCGCGCGCTGCGGAATCAGCGATGAGCCAGTCGACGAACAGCAGCGCGAACTGCTGATTGGGCCAACCCTCAACGCGGACATGAACGTTGGTTGGCCGTCCCGGATCGGCGCTGGAATGAATCCGCTTGTGCCACAAGGCCGGATCACCGCTGTGGTCGTAGGACTGGACAGTGCTACGGGCGTCCGGTTTGGGCACATCGCCGGTGATGCGGTCGATCCGGGGGTAACCCGCTGACAACAGGGAGTCGCTGATTTCGTCTGCCGCGGTGATGGATTCAACGGTGACTTGGATATCGATGGCTTCTTTGGCATCCAGGCCGGCGATCGCGGTCGACCCGACGTGGTCTACACGCCGCGCGCGGGCACCGCATGCGGTCGCAATGCGCGCAGCAATCCGCCGCGCCTGATCGGGCCAGGTCGGATCCGCCGGTGTCAGCTGGGGCACCGGACGGACGACCTGGTGGGCGATCAGGTTCCGCGCGAACGGGGTGATGCGGTGATTCCACACGTCACCGGCCTGTTCGGCCAGCGATTGCAGGCTGCCCAAGTTCTGCAGCCAGACGTCGGCCACGGCGCGGCGCTGATCATCGCTGGCCTGCGCGGCGATTCGGGCACGCGCGTCGGCCTCGGTCATGCCGCGCTGTTCCACCAGTCGACGCATCCGCACTTCAACGTCGGCGTACACGACGACAACCAACGGGAACAAGGGCGCCATTCCGGACTCCACCAGCAGCGGAATATCCTCAACGACAACCGCATCCGGAGGCACCGCCGCGATGATCTCCTCGCGCCGCTTGCCCACCAACGGGTGAACGATTCCGTTGAGCGCATTACGCGCGTCGTCGTCTTTGAATGCCTTGGCAGCCAGCGCCGGCCGATCAAGCGCCCCGTCGGCGGAAAGGATGTCGTTGCCGAACGCCTCGACCAGCGCGGCCAGCCCTTCGGTGCCCGGTTCCACGACTTGCCGGGCGATGACGTCGGCGTCGACGACGACACCACCGCAGTCGGCGAACGTCGTTGCTACCGCTGACTTACCGGCGCCGATCCCGCCGGTCAGCCCGATCCGAAGCATCGGTAGCGATCGTCGTCGGGCTAGGCGCTACCGGCGAGCTTCTCCCGCAGGGCGGCGAGTTGCGCGTCGCTGGCCAGCGAGCCGCCGCTCTGCTGTTCTTCGCCCGACGAGCCGTTGGCCTGCGGTCGCTCGGCAGCGGCAGCCTCGGCTGCGGCGAACTTCTCCATCTGGGTGGTGTGCATCTTGTGCCGACGCTCGGCCTCGGCGTAGCGCGCTTCCCATTCGGTGCGCTGCGAGTCGAAACCCTCGAGCCATTCGTTGGTTTCGGGGTCGAAGCCCTCCGGGAAGATGTAGTTGCCCTGCTCGTCGTAGCTGTCGGCCATGCCGTACTTGGCCGGGTCGAACTCCTCGGTGTAGTCCTCGTTGGCCTGCTTGAGCGACAGCGAAATGCGCCGACGCTCCAGGTCGATGTCGATGACCTTGACCATCGCGTCATCACCCACCGCGACCACCTGGTCCGGCACCTCGACGTGACGCTCGGCGAGCTCGGAGATGTGCACCAGGCCCTCGATGCCCTCCTCGACGCGGACGAAGGCGCCGAACGGAACCAGCTTGGTGACCTTGCCGGGCACGATCTGGCCAATGGCATGCGTGCGGGCGAAGTGACGCCACGGGTCTTCCTGAGTCGCCTTGAGCGACAGCGAAACCCGCTCACGATCCATGTCGACGTCAAGTACCTCGACGGTGACCTCGTCGCCCACCTGCACCACCTCGGAGGGGTGGTCGATGTGCTTCCAGGACAGCTCGGAGACGTGCACCAGACCGTCGACGCCGCCGAGGTCGACGAAGGCGCCAAAGTTGACGATCGACGACACCACACCCTTGCGGATGGCGCCCTTTTGCAGCTGGTTGAGAAGCTCGCTGCGGACCTCGGACTGGGTCTGCTCGAGCCAGGCGCGACGGGACAGCACCACGTTGTTGCGGTTCTTGTCCAGCTCGATGATCTTGGCTTCGATCTCCTTGCCGATGTAGGGCTGCAGATCCCGGACGCGGCGCATCTCGACCAGCGAGGCGGGCAGGAAGCCGCGCAACCCGATGTCGAGGATCAAGCCACCCTTGACGACCTCGATGACGGTGCCCTTGACCGCCTCGTCCTTCTCTTTGAGCTCTTCGATGGTCCCCCAGGCGCGCTCATACTGAGCGCGCTTCTTGGAGAGGATCAGCCGGCCTTCTTTGTCCTCCTTGGTGAGGACCAGGGCCTCAACCTTGTCGCCGACGGTCACCACCTCGTTGGGGTCGACGTCGTGCTTGATGGACAGCTCGCGGGAGGGGATGACCCCTTCGGTCTTGTAGCCGATGTCGAGGAGCACCTCGTCCCGGTCCACTTTGACGATCGTCCCCTCGACGATGTCGCCATCGTTGAAGTACTTGATCGTTTTGTCTATTGCGGCGAGAAAGTCCTCGCTCGAGCCTATGTCGTTGACGGCTACTTGCGGCGAGGTGACGGTGGGACTCGGCATATTGTTGGGTTGCTCCGGACAGGTTGGGGTCGTAGGGATAGAGCGGGTTCTGTTCGATCGCCCGGCTCTTCCGCGTCGCGCTGCGCTCTGCATGGTCGCCGGACTACTCCGTCGAGGCTACTCGACTGTGCACACGCTGGCCAAACTCGCCCCATCTGGGCCGAGCGTCAAATCACCCCGAAAAAATCACTGAAATTCTTGCCACCGGTCCGCGCAAGTCGTTGTCGGCCGCTAATGGGCGGCGGAGTCCCAGCTGCGGCCATAGCCCACCGAGACCTCCAGCGGCACGTCAAGGGGGTATGCGCCGCCCATTTTCTCGCGCACCAACGACTCAAGCCGCTCGCGCTCACCGTCGGCTACCTCGAACAACAGTTCGTCGTGGACCTGGAGCAACATCCGCGACGCCAGCCCGGTCGTCTTGAGCGCCTTGTCGACCTCGATCATGGCCACCTTGATGATGTCGGCCGCGCTGCCCTGGATCGGCGCGTTGAGCGCTGCCCGCTCGGCGGCCTCGCGCACCTGGCGATTGCTGCTGTCCAGCTCGGGCAGATAGCGGCGGCGACCCAGCACCGTTGAGGTGTAGCCGTCCTTTCGGGCCTGTTCGACGACGTCCATCAGGTAGTCGCGCACCCCGCCGAACCGGGCGAAGTACTGATCCATCTGGACTTTGGCCTCTTCGGTGGAAATCTTCAGCTGCTGCGCGAGGCCATAAGCGCTCAACCCGTAGGCCAATCCATACGACATCGCCTTGACCCGGCGCCGCAGCTCGCCAGTCACCTCGTCGATCGGCACTCCGAACGCGCGCGAGGCGACGAACGAATGCAGGTCCTCCCCGGTGTTGAACGCCTCGATCAGGCCTTCATCGCTGGACAGATGCGCCATGATGCGCATCTCGATCTGGCTGTAGTCGGCCGTCATCAACTCCGCATAGCCGTCACCGACTGCGTTACCGACAACGAACGCGTCGCGGATCTGACGGCCCGCGTCGGTGCGGATCGGAATGTTTTGCAGATTGGGCTCAGTGGAGGACAGCCTGCCCGTCGCCGCGATCGTCTGGTTGAACGTCGTGTGGATGCGGCCGTCGCCGGCCACCGAGTTCAGCAACCCGTCGACGGTGACTTTCAGCCGGGTCACGTCGCGATGCGCGAGCAGATGCTGAAGGAACGGATGCCCGGTCTTGTCGAACAGCGACTGCAGCGCATCCGCGTCGGTGGTGTATCCGGTCTTCGTCCGCTTGGTTTTCGGCATTTCGAGCTCGTCGAACAGCACTACCTGCAACTGTTTTGGCGAGCCGAGGTTTATCTGCTTGCCGATCACCGCGTACGCCGCCTCCGCGGCGTCCCGAATCTGGTCGCCGAATTGGCTTTGCAGGGCGGTCAATTGGTCGAGGTCGACGGCGATGCCCGCAGCCTCCATGCCCGCCAACACCCGTTGCACCGGTAGCTCCATCTCGGCCAGCAGTGAGGTGGAGTCGATCCGGGCCAATTCGGCGTCCAGCGCGTCAGCCAGGTCGACCACCGCGCGAGCACGCAGGACCGCGGTTTGGACCGCTTGGTCATCGACCCCTTCAGTATCGTCAAGCAGCGAAAGTTGCTGCTGCTCAGACGTTTCCGCCCGTAGCTCGCGACGCAAGTAGCGCAGTGACAGATCGTCCAGGGTGAAGCTGCGTTGCCCGGGTCGGACCAGGTAGGCGGCCAGCGCGGTATCGGAGCTGACCCCGTCCAGCGTCCAGCCGCGCCCCGCGAGGTCGTGGATCGCTAACTTGGCTTCGTGCAGGGCTTTCGGCCTCTCGGGGTCGGCGAGCCACGCCGCCAACGCCGAGTCGTCGTCGGGTGTGAGGGTCGTGGTGTCGATGTATCCGCCATCGCCGTCGGCGGCGGCGATGGCCAGCGCCGTCGCGTCGCCGTCATAAGGCAGATGCGTGCCCACCACAGCCAGCCCCGATCGGCGCCCGTCCGCGACGTGCTCAGCCAACCACTGCCCGACCGTGCCGGGCTCCAGCGCTCCCCCACGCACGTCGAATCCCTCGTCGACCTCCGGTTCGACGGCAGCCAACGTGTCGAACAGCCGGTCCCGTAGCACCCGGAATTCCAGCTGGTCGAACAGCAGGTGAATCTGTTCGCGGTCCCAGGGCTGCATCCGCAGCGTGTCCGGCGTCTGCGCCAGCGGGACGTCCCGGACCAGGTCGGTGAGTTCCCGGTTGAGTATCACGCTGGCCAGGTGCGCGCGCAGCGCGTCACCCACCTTGCCGCGCACCGAGTCGGCGTTGTCGACCAACGTTTGCAGCGAACCGTATTCGCTGATCCATTTCGACGCCGTCTTCTCGCCCACCCCAGGGATGCCGGGCAGGTTGTCGCTCGGGTCGCCCCGCAGCGCGGCGAAGTCGGGATATTGCTCGGGGGTCAGCCCGTACTTCTCGACCACCGCTGCCGGGGTGAAACGGGTGAGTTCGCTGACGCCCTTACGCGGATAAAGCACCGTCACGTCGTCGGAAACGAGCTGCAACGCGTCGCGGTCCCCGGTGACCACCAGTACCCGGTAGCCTTCCTTTTCCGCCTGGGTCGCCAACGTCGCGATCAAGTCATCGGCTTCGAAGCCCTGCTCGGCGAGCACCGTAATACCGAGCGCCGCAAGGACTTCCTTGGTGACGTCGATCTGGCCGTGGAACTCGTCCGGGGTGGACGACCGGTTGGCCTTGTACTCCGGGTAGCGCTCGGAGCGAAAGGTCTGCCTCGACACGTCGAACGCCGCGGCCACATGGGTGGGCGACTCGTCGCGCAACAGGTTGATCAGCATGGCGGTGAACCCGTACACCGCGTTGGTGGTCAGCCCGCCCTGGGTCTTGAAATTCTCGGCGGGCAGCGCGTAGAACGCCCGAAACGCCAGCGAATTGCCGTCCAGCAGCATCAACGTCGGCTTGTCGTCAGCGGCCTGGCCGGCTTCCGTCTTCTTGCTTGCGGTCCTCGCTGGGCTCACCGCCCTAACTCTATGCACTGGGTCCGACGCCGAGTAGCGGCTGCGCCCGCCACAGGAAAACTGCAACACGTTTCAATTTCGTCGAGGTTCTCGGTACGCTGGCCCGATGCCAGCAGCTATCCGTCAAGAACCGGCGATCGACGGCTGGTTCGCCGCCGACGACTCCGGAGTGCCGCATCTGGTCGGCGCAAAATGTCCGCAATGCGGCACCTATGTCTTCCCGCCGCGGGCCGCCAACTGCCCCAACCCCGGCTGCGACGGTGACCAGCTCGAGCGAGTGCCGCTGTCGCGGCGCGGCAAGCTGTGGAGTTACACCGAAAACCGGTATGCGCCGCCACCGCCCTACCCTTCCCCGGATCCGTTCGAGCCGTTCGCCGTCGCCGCGGTGGAGTTGGCCGACGAGGGTCTGATCGTGCTGGGCAAGGTGGTAGACGGCACCCTGGCCGCCGACCTGAAAGTCGGCCTGGAGATGGAGCTGACCACCATGCCGCTGTTCGTTGACGACGACGGCGTCGAACGCATCGTCTACGCATGGAGGATCGCATGACCACGCCGGAACCGGTCTACATCCTCGGCGCCGGGATGCACCCCTGGGGCAAGTGGGGCAACGACTTCACCGAGTACGGGGTGGCCGCGGCCCGTTCCGCGCTGGCCGAAGCCGGCCTGGACTGGCGGCAAGTTCAGTTGGTGGCCGGCGCGGAGACCATCCGCAACGGCTACCCGGGTTTCGTCGCCGGGGCGACGTTCGCGCAGAAGTTGGGCTGGAACGGAGTGCCGGTCAGTTCCAGCTATGCGGCGTGCGCCAGCGGCTCGCAGGCCCTGCAGAGCGCCCGCGCACAAATCCTGGCCGGCTTCTGCGACGTTGCGCTGGTGATCGGCGCCGACACCACGCCGAAAGGGTTTTTCGCTCCGGTTGGCGGCGAGCGGAAGAACGACCCCGATTGGCAGCGGTTTCATCTGATCGGCGCCACCAATCCGGTGTACTTCGCGCTGCTGGCGCGCCGGCGGATGGACCTCTACGGCGCCACCCTCGAGGATTTCGCCCAGGTGAAGGTCAAGAACGCGCGCCACGGCCTGCAGAACCCCAACGCCCGGTTCCGCAAAGAGACGTCGGCCGAAGACGTGCTGGCCAGCCCGGTGGTGGCCGACCCGCTGCGGCTGTTGGACATCTGCGCCACCTCGGACGGTGCCGCGGCGCTGATCGTGGCCAGTGCCAAGTTCGCTCGAGAACACCTCGGCTCGCTGAACGGCGTGCCTTCGGTCCGCGGTGTCAGCACAGTCACCCCGCGCTACCCTCAGCATCTGCCCGAATTACCGGATATTGCAACGGATTCCACTGCGGTGGTGGCCGCGCCGGATCGGGTGTTCAAGGACCAGATCATCGACGCCGCGTACACCGAGGCCGGCATCGGGCCAGAAGACCTGAGCCTGGCCGAGGTGTACGACCTGTCCACCGCGTTAGAGCTGGACTGGTATGAGCACTTGGGGCTCTGCCCCAAGGGTGACGCCGAGGCGCTGTTGCGCAGCGGTGCCACTGCCATCGGCGGCAAGATTCCGGTCAACCCGTCGGGCGGGCTGGCCTCCTTCGGCGAAGCGATTCCCGCGCAGGCGATCGCACAGGTCTGCGAGCTCAGCTGGCAGCTGCGCGGCCAGGCCACCGGCCGTCAGGTCGAGGGCGCGAAGGCCGGTATCACCGCGAATCAGGGCCTGTTCGGGCACGGCTCGTCGGTGATCGTGGCCAGGTAAGCGCCGGCGAAACCCAATAGCCTCGGCAGCCACTTCGGTCGCATGGGCGAAGGATTAGTGCCGTTCCCAACTTGATATCGCATGCGGTATCAAGCGATTCGAGCTCTACCCCGACGTCTGCGTCTCGTCGGGAGTGTCGAGGGTTTCCAGGACGACTTCGGCGACGTGCTTCATCGTGGTCCGCCGGTCCATCGCGGCGCGCTGGATCCACTTGAAGGCTTGCGGCTCGGTCATGCCCTGGTTGGCCTGTAACAGGCCTTTGGCCCGTTCGACGAGCTTGCGGGTCTCCAGCCGCTCAGACAGCGTCGCGACTTCCCGCTCCAGCGCCCTGACCTCGCTGAACCGACTCAGCGCCAGTTCAATCGCCGGGATCAAGTCGGAGATGGTGAATGGTTTCACCAGGTAGGCCATCGCTCCCGCATCCCGCGCCCGTTCGACGAGGTCGCGCTGACTGAACGCGGTCAGCACCACAATCGGTGCGATGCGTTTGCGGGCGATCTCCGACGCGGCGTCGATGCCGTCGCGGCGCGGCATCTTGACGTCCATGATCACCAGGTCGGGGGCGAGCTGCTCGGCCAGCTCGACGGCTTCCTGGCCGTCGCCGGCCTCGCCGACGATTTCGTAGCCCTCTTCGCGGAGCATTTCGGCCAAGTCGAGCCGGATGAGAGCCTCATCCTCGGCGATCAGCACCCGGTGCGAGGCTTGGGTATCGACGTCGGTCGTTGAGCCGGTCATGACGCCATTCTCTCGTGGCCCGCCGTAATCCTCGACCGCGGGGTTGTGACGTCGGTGTGACGATCGCCATCCTCTATGGTGGTAGGCCGTGGTTACGAGCCCTCGTATCCCAACTGGCAGAGGAAACGGATTCAAAACCCGTCCAGTGTGAGTTCGAATCTCACCGAGGGCACCAACCAGACATTGCTCCGACCGCCTCGCCCCTGCTCCCGCTGTAGGCAGAAAGTCTTCCGCGGGGGGCCTATGCCGGCCGCACTACCTCCAGGGCGCCATTGGGCCTCAGTTTCCTGCCGGTGATACCACGGCCACTCATCGATGGTGCGGACCGATGCAAGGTACTGGGGAGCGGGTGTTTGAAGCCATTGCCCGCCTCTCGGCCTCTCACATTTCCCCCGCTTGTTTCAAAGAAAGCGCCGAGGCGGTTCGGTCGGTTCGGGCGTAACCCCCGGGAGCCGTGGACGTTTGAAGAAGCACGCGGCCGTCAAGGGTTTGGCCTGGTCCACCGTGAAGTTAACCATCTCCCATCTTTGTTCCCCCAGCGCGTTCGCTTTGCGCATCATTTCATTCAGGGCATCATCGCCCGACGAATAGAACCACTTGTACTCCCACAGCGGCCCATCAGCCTCGCTCATGTCGCCACCCTAGGGCAGACACGGGTGAAAGATCGCGGCTGCTACCTAGCTCAAAATTGCCGCTGCGCGTCCCCGGGGCTGCTGCGCGGCAATTGGCGCGGGTCTCTCTCCTGTACCCGCGCCCCTCGGGCCCGGTTCGTCCCGTGACGGGCCGGGGCCCGACCCCAAGATGTCCCACAAACCCTTCGCGTCGATAAGTGGGCATGTCGGCTGCGGCGCGTCATCAACCGTGCGGGGCGGCCAAACGCCAGGGCCGGGTCGCGAGTGAACGCCGACGCCCGGTCCTAGCACCCCAAAATGTGCTGTTTATGGCCCCTACCAGGGACAACGCGGAGGCCCGAGAGGCGATTTTGCGGCTTGTGGTCTGTGGGGATGGGAGAGCCGCTGATTCGACCGAGCCGAGATTTGAGACGCCCGATGGTCTACAAGAACGATGCCGAGATAAGCGGCCTGATTGCTGAGCCGCTCGGCGGTCTAGTGGACGCCGTCCAGTCAAGGTTCTACGGAGATCGGGCGCTGGACGTCGACCTGATCCGCGATTTCCACTCCGCATTTCTCGGTGACGTCGTCCCCGGCATCGCGGGGAGATGGCGGGATGGACCTGTGCAAGTGGGGAAGACTCGGCCGAATATCCGGACATTTCGTCTATCGCGTATTAACAGGCTGTGCATAGTCTGGCGCTCGTTCACCGTGGCGGAAAACGGTTCGCGCACTCCGGCTTCCCCGATGCACACGAATACGTGGACGCATTGGGCACACCCGCGTTCACGATGATCTGCCCGACAAGACGCGACGCCGCGTTCCGCAAATTCGAGTCGACCGTTTAGGCTTTTGATGTGGCGGCTAAGAGGTGCAGCGCCCCACAACCAGGAGGCTCGCGGCGGACGCCGGACTGCGTAGCAGCAGTGCGGGAGCAACCGCGCGTCCGCAATCAGCACTATGCCGATCGCATCACGCGGCGACGCCGCATCCTGCACCTCACCACCTCGATGGCGGTGATCATCAGCGCGGGTTTCGGGTTCATCGAGGTTTTCGCCGCGCCGCACCTTTGGTGGACCGGCGCCATCAACATCGCCGGCGCCGCGATCTATGCCATCGTCCCTTCGCTTCACCGCTTCGGTGAGTTGGTCCCGCCGCTGACCTTCATCGGCACCGCCTACGCGTCGATTTTTGTCATCTGCTGGATCGTGGGCACCGGCTCGGGCTTGCAATTCTATTTTTTGGTTGCATCCTGCCTCGTGGTGTTGCAATTGGGCATCGACCGCATCGTCTTGGCGGCGGCTCTGGCAGCCGTCGCTGCCGGGCTGGTGATCGCCCTGCAGTTCCTGGTCCCCCGAGACACCGGTGTCCAGCCGGCATGGGCGTTGTCTTTGGGCTTCGTCGTGACGACGATCTCGGGCTGCGTGATGGTCGTCACGACGGTGTGGTACGCGGTACGCGAGATCGTCCGCGCCGAATCGGCCATGGAGTTGGAATACGAACGATCCGAAGCTCTGCTGGCCAACATCTTGCCGGCCAGCATCGCTGAGCGGCTAAAAGACCCGGCGCGCAACATCATTGCCGACAAGTACGACGATGCCTCAGTGCTATTCGCCGACATCGCCGGCTTCACCGAACGGGCCAGCGATATCGCGCCGGACAAACTGATCAGATTCCTGGATGGCTTGTACAGCACCTTCGATGCGCTGGTGGACAAGCATGGGCTGGAGAAGATCAAGGTCAGCGGCGACTCCTACATGGTGGTCAGTGGAGTGCCTCAGCCGCGGGCCGATCACGTCCAGGCGCTGGCCGACCTTGCGCTCGACATGGCCGAGGCCGTGAGCGGACTGAGGGATTCGCGCGGTGACTTACTGCCGCTGCGAATCGGGCTTGCCTCCGGTCCCGTCGTGGCAGGCGTGGTGGGCTCTCGCCGGTTCTTCTATGACGTGTGGGGTGACGCGGTCAACGTGGCGTCCCGGATGGAATCCACCGATTCGGTGGGACGCATTCAGGTGCCCGAGGACGTCTACCAGCGGCTGAAAAACGATTTCCTGCTAGAGGAGCGGGGCGTCCTCGCCGTCAAGGGGAAAGGCGTCATGCGCACGTGGTATCTCGTTGGCCGCAAACGAGACACCGGTTCCGGCGGTATGCGTGCCGAGGCGCCACAAGAGGCGGCATCTAACGCGTAACGCAAACCTTCCACCGCACTGGCCGTTTGTGGGAAACTTCGGCAATGGAAACCACTGCTGTTCCAACGTTGTTGCCCCATCTGTGGAAGTCGACGCTGGTATCCGGGATACTGACGTTGACCCTCGGGATCCTGGTGTACGTCTTGCCCGGAGATTCCATCCTCATAGCCGCCGTCCTCTTCGGCATCTACCTGCTGATCACCGGTGTCGCACAAGTTGTCTTCGCGTTCAGCCTGCACGTCTCGGCCGGCGGCCGAGTGCTGTTGTTCATCAGCGGCGCGGCCTCCCTGGTATTGGCGGTGCTGTGCTTCCGACACTTCGGCGAAGGCTACGCGATACTCCTGCTAGCGATCTGGATTGGCGTGGGCTTCATCTTTCGCGGTGTGGCAACGTCGATCTCGGCCATCAGCGATCCCACCTTGCCCGGTCGCGGCTGGCAAATATTCCTTGGTGTCATCACCCTTCTTGCCGGCATTGTGATGATCGGATCACCCTTCGAATCGCTCGCGATCCTGATCCTCATCGTCGCCATCTGGCTGGTGGTCATCGGGGTCTTCGAGATTGTCTCGTCGTTCGGCATCCGCGGCGCGTCCAAGAGGGTGGACAAGGCCCTCGCGGGTGGATCGCACGACGCGGCCTCACCGGCCGAATCGTGATCGACGCGACAATGCCGTGGCGTTGATCGCAACCTTCTACTACACTGCGTCGTAGTAGCAGGCCTGTCGTCAGGGAGATGACAGATGAACGTTGTCGACGTGTCGCGGTGGCAGTTCGGTATCACTACCGTCTACCACTTCATCTTTGTGCCGCTCACCATTGGTCTGGCGCCGCTGATTGCCGTCATGCAAACGGCGTGGGTCGTCACCGACAACGTCGCCTGGTATCGGCTCACCAAGTTCTTCGGCAAGCTGTTCCTGATCAACTTCGCGATCGGGGTGGCCACCGGGATCGTGCAGGAATTCCAATTCGGTATGAATTGGAGCGAGTACTCCCGGTTCGTCGGCGACGTGTTCGGCGCTCCACTGGCGATGGAAGGCCTGGCCGCGTTCTTCTTCGAATCGACCTTCATCGGTTTGTGGATCTTCGGCTGGAGTCGGCTGCCCCGGCTGGTGCACCTGGCGTGCATCTGGATCGTGGCGATCGCCGTCAACGTTTCCGCGTTCTTCATCATCGTGGCGAACTCCTTCATGCAGCACCCGGTCGGCGCGCAATACAATCCCGCGACCCGGCGCGCGGAGTTGCACAGCATCAGTGCGCTGCTTGGTAATAACACTGCGCGAGCAGCATTTTCACATACGGTGGCTGGCTCGTTACTGACCGCTGCGACGTTCGTCGCCGCCATCAGTGCCTGGTGGCTGGTCCGTTCTGGTAAACCCGCAACGGACCAGCCCAACGCGGAGGCCGATGCTCGCAGCATCTTCCGCCCGGCCGCCATCATGGGATGTTGGGTGGCGCTTATTGCGACGGTCGGCTTGTTCTTCACCGGCGACTATCAGGGCAAGCTGATGTTCGTTCAGCAGCCGATGAAAATGGCCTCGGCGGAATCGTTGTGCAACACCGCAACCGATCCGGACTTCTCCATCCTGACAGTCGGCACGCACAACAACTGCGACAGCGTCACCCGCGTGATCGAAGTGCCCTACGTGTTGCCATTTCTCGCCAAGGGCCGATTCAACGACGTCACGCTGCAAGGTGTGCGCGATATCCAGCAGGACTACCAACACCGATTCGGCCCAAACGACTATCGGCCCAACCTGTTCGTCACCTACTGGTCGTTTCGCGCGATGATCGGACTACTGGCGATTCCCGGACTTTTCGCCGTGATCGCGTTGTGGCTGACTCGCGGTGGCCGGGTCCCCGGTCAACGATGGTTCTCCTGGCTGGCGCTGATCGCCATTCCGGCGCCGTTCCTGGCCAACATCTCCGGGTGGGTGTTCACCGAAATGGGCCGACAGCCCTGGATCGTCGTGCCTAACCCGACCGGTGACCAACAGGTCCGATTCACCGTCCACGAGGCCGTCTCACATCATGCCTCCGGCATGGTCGTCACCTCGCTGGTCACGTTCACCCTCCTTTACGCGGTGCTGGCGGTGATCTGGTTCTGGCTGCTCCAGCGTTACGTCGTCGAAGGGCCACTGGAACACGACGCGGAACCGGCTGCGCCCCGGTCACCCAGCGATGACGAGGTAGCGCCGTTGTCTTTTGCCTACTAGGGCCCGCTGACGGAAAGGAGCTCACCTGTGGGACTGCAAGAGTTGTGGTTCGGCATCATCGGGTTGCTGTTCCTGGGTTTCTTCATCCTCGAGGGCTTCGACTTCGGCGTGGGCATGTTGATGGAGCCATTCGCCCGCGTCGGGGTGGGCGAACCAGAAACCCACCGCCGCGCAGCGTTGAACACCATCGGGCCGGTCTGGGACGGCAACGAGGTTTGGCTGATCACCGCTGGCGCAGCGATGTTCGCGGCATTTCCCGGCTGGTACGCGGCCGTATTCTCAACCCTGTACCTGCCGCTGCTGGCGATCCTGTTTGGCATGATCGTGCGTTCGGTGTCCATCGAATGGCGTGGCAAGATCGACGATTCGAAATGGCGGTCATTGGCCGACTTCGGAATCGCCGCGGGGTCGTGGTTGCCTGCCGTGCTGTGGGGCGTGGCATTCGCCGTGTTGGTGCGTGGACTGCCGGTGGACGCCAATGGCCGCGTGGACGCGTCGATCACCGATGTGCTCAACGCGTACACACTGTTGGGTGGCCTGGCCACGGCAGGGCTGTTTCTGTTCTACGGCGCGGTGTTCGTCGCCTTGAAGACCTCCGGCGCGGTCCGCGACGACGCTCACCGCTTCGCGGTGCGGCTGTCGCTTCCGGTGACGGCACTGGTTGGCGGCTTTGGGCTTTGGACGCAACTGGCCTATGGCAAGAACTGGACCTGGTTGGTGCTGGCAGTCGCGGTG